>Ga0153957_100155_pt1 | contig 47111 bp, 45 predicted proteins | sample TSFL041MetaG_FD_104745 | JGI IMG/M metagenome (GOLD analysis project Ga0153957, IMG submission 104745) | Attine ant fungus gardens microbial communities from Florida, USA - TSFL041 MetaG | ecosystem: Host-associated > Fungi > Mycelium > Unclassified | place: USA: Florida, Wekiwa Springs... | reverse complement strand
GCTTCTAGATCTGCACCGCTGAGGAGAATTCCAGAAAATGAAGAGAGTCATGGTCATTAGAGGGACGAGGTTTGCTGCACATATAATGTATTTTAGTCAATTGATACCTGCTGGAGAATGGTTTCCCCCCCCTATGATTGGATACTTTTTTTTCTTTCAATGATATAATTCATGTAGAAAGAATCACTCGTCGGATTCTCTGTTCTGCACGTCGTATCAAGGGGTAGACAAAGTATAAATTGACTCCGCAAAACGATAAGCATTCTCTGCTAGACCTTTTTTATCTCTGCAAAGAGGCTTACACACACTTCTTTAAGTTTTATGGATGTTTTTCCTCTATCCACCTCCGTGGCCGTTTGATGATCTTTACAGGTGAACTTCACTTCTGAGCTTTCTGACTTCATTGAACACTGTTGAAGATATCTGGGTGATTTTGATTCCGTCTCCCTTTCTTAGCATCAATCTTGATTGATTGGCAAGCAGTGAATATGTTTCTGCCAGCGCAGATCCCTCAGTTCTGTATGCATCAGACTGAGGAGAATGTTTTCTTTAATACCATTGTATAAATCATGCTGATATAGTTAGACTGAGAGTCTTGACAGGTCTATCAAAATTCTTGCTGCTAGTTGAAACACATGACAACTCGACTCGCTAGACTGGTCACTTCTCTGCCTGATCTTCTCAACACACTCTTTCATTGATCGAGCTCTATCCCTCTCCCTAATGGCTGGTCCTAAACAACATCAGAGTATAAACAAGTCATTGTAGTTGCCAGTGTCAATCTACCCATGATTTGTAGTCATATTGAAGTTTTGGCCAGAATTATGACTTATTCTAATGTTTCTTATCCTCTTAATTGTCCCAGGCTCTAATCAAGGATTTCAAGAGGAAACAAGAAGCAGCCTTGATCAATTAAGGTTCAAATTGAGTGAGATAGGGGATGATATAAAAGAAGTAAGAACAATAGCTAACAAATGAACAACAAAAAGATTAGACTTAAGGTCTGATTCTATAATACTACTTGAGTTGTAGCAGTAGTGACTGAGGTTCATTAGATAGGGGTGGAAGTAAAGATAAATTGTCTTCTAGAAAAGTTATCTCTCCAATCAAAGAAAGATCTGTCTGGTCCAGAGTCACTTAAACTTGTCCAAGTCTATATCAAGGTCTAAGGAATCTCAATTTCTGACCACCTAAGCTTCAGTACGGTGCTGGATTGATTCACAGTGATCACCACCCGTCAAAATGACAACTGAATGCAATCAGCAGAGTAAATGCATCCTTCTTTCTACTCACTCTCGAGTCTTTGTCAGAGTTGCAACCTGAGTTTGTTTCATCAAAAGATGCTACTTTGATCTATGTACATCCAGACTATCTCTTTTTTTTAGAGAATCATTTTTTGATTGGATCTTAAACTTCTCTCATAACCCAGGGCCTAAATCTTCTTCAAAATTGTTATGGATCATTACAGAGAAGACTGTAGATATTTCAATAACATTCTACATGTAGTGTAGTATAACCATCTCCCAAGATGTGCCTTAGACCGTTTTCGGCAATAAGATTTTCTGAGACTGTGCGACCATCAGGTACCTGTTTCATACCATATTCAGTAAAGCCTGCAAGAACAGTGAACTGCATTTACATATGACACCGATCAAAAAAGGGCCATGTGTTATTAATGAGTGACTTGCCGGAATTCTGAGAGAAGTACAAACCTTGTCCGAGGAAACAAAACATCCATTCTGGAGTGTTTGGCACTCATGTTAGAAAATATCAAATATAAGCCTTCATTTCACATCATGATAAACTCCAAATTTAGATGTAATTTTGATCCAGATATCCATAAAAGGCTAGACAACATCTGAGGGGTCTTCTCGACACGACATCTAGGAAGCCTGAGAGACGCCCCAAATCTGCATTCAGGCCCGGCATCTCGGCATGGGCACTCTGGGTACCGGATTGCCTGTGGGAAGTCAAGTCACAAATGAATCAATAGTTCTCGTAAGCACGAAATGTACATATATATCTACTGAACGCTCAATTTTCATCTTTCAGTATCCGCCTTGTCAAAGCTACTCCTAGTCTTCAACCATGCGTCTCTCCTTCCTTTCTCTTGTCGCTGCTAGTGCCCTCTTCTGCGGCGTTGCAGCAGATACCTCCCGTTCGTTTTTGGGCTCGCCACCCTTAACCAGCCTTGAACGCCGCTGGGGATGCACCAGTTATTGCGTTAATGGAAACAGAGAACCCACCCAGTGTTGCCCCCCAAATGGCAGTTGCTGCAGTAAGCTGCAAATTCCTTTTGAAACAACCATCCTATTCACCTTTTTTGCCTATAGTTGGTATCTGTTGTCAACCAGGGTGAGCATGGAACCTGAGAGGATAATGAAGAGAATTATTAAATTCATTGGGGTGAAATTTACAGAACTCGATGCTGGCGCAGGAATTCTCAAGTGATATGCTGCCCCGACGGTGAAGATTGTGGATGATGGCACAGGATGCAGTGATGTTGTGTTGCTCACGGCTTTTGTGAGGACATCCGTTGAACGGTCGAAAGTTGCACATATAGTATTTTTCATGTAAAGTCAAGATTGGGTGTTCTCTTCGGGGTCAATATATGTATTTAAGGTTTCACATGTGATGAATATTGACAGTGACAAAAAGTACAATGATACCCGTAACGACTTTGGCGTTGTACTGGCCCACTCAAAAATATAACATCTTCCACTGCTACGTTCAAGGCATGCGAGTCACCAATGGCGAAGGCGAAGAACCTTGGGATAATTGACCAAGACTGAAAGCTAGACCTTGCCAGCCCGTCTATTCAGTTGTGCTGCTTTCTTTGATTCTGCCTCTTTTGCTTTCTCTACTCAAGAGTCAATTAGGTCAGTATGATGTGGTGGAGGTCTACAAACCCTCTGCTTCAGCCTGCCTCTTCGCTGCTGCTGCCTCACGCTCAGCACGAATCTTATTGAGCCGTGCAAGGTCTGCTTTAGCTCGATCGGTCTTGCCTTGTTCATGTAACTGACAATAGATGAGCAAACAAATCTGTCATAAAATTGGTAGATGCACCTTCCAGTAACGTTCCTCTGCCTCCTTTTTCTCCTTCTGTTCCCTGGACATGAACGTTAGACAACCGCCAAATGATAATTACGAACAAGGCATACCTTTCGCGCCTCGATAATTGCCTTGGCTCATTCAAGTCTGAAATTGTCAGGTTCTTCTGCACACGGTTAGGGTTGATCATAAGTTCGTCCTCTTCGTCCTCATCTGCTTGCTCTTTGACTGCTTGTTTGACTTGAGCTTGCTTCTTCAGTTCCTTTCTTTGTGCCCTGGTGAGTTCAGGTTTCTCCTTGTCAGATTCTTCCTCTCCCACTTCCTCTTCCTCCTCTTCCTCCTCTTCCTCAGAGTCATCTTCCTCCGACTCGTCGTCATCGTCGTCGTCATCATCATCATCCACACTTCTCCTGTAAATCCTATTGATAAATATAAAAAGCGGTTGATCAAAACACCTCCCACCTGGGATCCTTGCCATCTGGGAAAGACGATGCATCTCGATCGAGTGTCATGTTGCGACTGTCATTAAGAAGGACATGAGAACGATAAAATCCCAGAAGCAGATTTTGGAAATGCGCACCTAAAGTTACGACCTCCACCGCGTTTTGCCTTGTATTTGCCTAGCCAATAGATGTTCACTCTCAGGTTAATAGATTGGACATGGATACTGTACCTGCTCCGCGAACCATTGTGATGTGCTGGAGATGTGAGAATGAAAAAAAAAAAATCGAAGATGTGTGTGCGTTGGAATTGGGCCACAGCGATCAGGTAGTTTTGGCAGGACGTTGCTATATAAGGGAATAGCCGGCCCAAACCGTTAACCCACCACCGCGATGTCGACAATACCTTCCCGTCTTGCGAGGTCGGCAAGAATGTCAGCAAGCAGCTCAGAAGCTCGCTGCCGTGTTTTGAAACTCTATCGTGACTGGTACCGCGCGGTATGTACAAGGCCAGGCATCGCCCGACACAGGTACTGAATCAACCATCTCTCAGGCACCAGAAATCTGCTCTCTCTATGCCCTCGATATCTCTCCCGCCAGAATTCGCTCTTCCATCCGCCAGAAATTTGAGGATAACCGCTCCGTGACGGACCCGCGTGCTATTGACGTCCTTATTCACAAGTCAAGACAAGATTACCAGGAAACTATGAATCTGTGGAAACAGAATGACCATATCCTCGGACCGTTTCTCGTTGATGAGGGTTCGAAGGCTCCCAAGACTTTCTTGCAAAAGTTCTACGAGGGTGAAATTCTGTACTAACTATTTCGCATCAAACTTTGAGCTAACGAGTCAGATAGGTCGAGACGAGGAGGCAGTTATCCCTGCAGCATCTGGCATTCACTAATCAGTAGACCAAATGCATACTTTCTTACCACTCGAGCTAATGGATCATTATGTTGCAATGTGTCATCCGCGGTCGATTGCTTTCGGGATCCCCTACGGGAAAGAAACAGAATCCTCTAACAGCATTCACAGGAGTCATGCGGTGATTCGAATGTTCGACTCCCGTCTAATTTCCCTCCAAAAGCACACGCTATTGTTGCATTCTTCATCCCACTCTTTGATCAAATCAGTCACCTTGGGTAGTTGCAATACAAGTCATCAAGTTACCTGGATTATCTATTAAGTTGTCATAACCATTTGCGGTCCTATCCGACTCACCGGACGCACTTTTTTATGACAAAGGTAATAGAAAAGAACTAGTAGAAATCTGGTTGGATCTTTTTGCCAACATCTCAGAGTTCGCAGATGCAACGTCTTCAAGATCTTGACTTTCCCCATTCTCCTCGACACTTGCGAGTGATATCAGACGAATCAAGGGTACTCGTTCTGAAAGGTGAACAAAATCGGTTATGTGCAAGGCTTGGTTGTAATTCACGCTTTGGAGCGATTAGGGGGGGACGGGAGGGACAAAAACCGAAACATGAGTTTATTTGCTGTACCAGTGAATACAACTTTTCTTCCCCCTACAGATAAATTAAACGAGAAAATACCTTACCCCGTAAACAGAACAGAGGTGCATTTTCAATCGACCGAATAATCCATCAAGCAGAAACGAACTTTTGAGATGTGTCGATAGAAAGGCTGCGGTCGCAAGACACCATTTCAAGGAGGATTCCTCTCTCTTCTCTCTATCCTTCTGAGATCATCCGGTTTCGATTTCGAAAGAGATGCTTGATCCTATATGGGAACCCACATAAGGACAGTAAACTAGATCCTTGGGTGGAGAACGAGGTTCTGATCCAGACCTTGAGTAAAATGCGAATATTAGATCCGGCTGCCTCAGTGTTGAACGACGCCTTTTGCATCCTCATTCTGTCGTATGTCAAACAGTGCTCATACCAAACATTCTGAAACTAGTTTCATTCGTACATTTTTCCTTTCCGAGGGAAGGCCTCGCGGTTTTTGGCTAAAAGAAACACTTGACTTTGACAGCGCTCCAGAAAAAAGGCCTTTTTTGAGACAAGGAGTGTTGAGGGACATAATGAATATATCCTCATCCACAAACCATCGACTATAGTCGAACTGACTGACGCTTGTGTTATTGTGAATGTGATCAAACCGATAGAACTGGTTCTTGATCAAACATACGACCGCGACATCACTTCGTACCGAAAGAACGAAGCTCCTTTGTGACGGTCAAAAACAGCTTACAGGAGGAGGGCCATAGATTGCATAACAAAAGAATCTTATCAAACAAAGTTATTTGAATAAAAACCGATCGTAGATATAGTCACATCAGTCAACTTTCCTCCAGACCAAAAACCCGGTCCACACAATTCCTTAGCTTGGAGGGACGTCCCTTTTGCTCTATTATCCTCATCGAAAATTCGGCGTCGCAGGCTCTGTTGGACGTCATTTACCCCTTTCGTATACCAACCACTGCTAAACACTCCGAACATTGACTGGCAAAGCATCCATCATCGTCTTTGAGCATGGCACAAGCCTTGGCTCGAAAAAAAGTTCCACCCATCAAACCTCAACGCTTCATGTTTCTAACCTTCCCCATTATCGATGTCCATTTTACTACCTCCTTCACATCGGGCGTTCTCTTCTCACCGACCCACTCCTTGATCCATTTGACTAATCTCACAAATTCCCTTCCTTCATCAAGGTCACCAGTACCATCACCGCCTTGGAACCTCTCAAGGAGTGGAGCTTGAACACTCACTTCACTCCATGCTGCCAAGCTCAAAGCAAGAGTTGACGCCGAGGGTGTGATACCGAGGTATTTCATCCATGCAAGCAGGAGTGGTATTTCGTTAGAGCGCGAGGAAATTATGAGGACGAGGATGTACTGGAGACATGTGTTGTTGGTGGGTAGTATTGAAGGGTAATGGGAACGCATCCGCAGCTCAAGGTGTGTGATAGTTGAAGAGTCCGATAATGACGATGATGGTGGGAATGGAAGAATAGAAGAGGGAGGTGCAAGTAAACTGTCAAATCCCTCAAACACATATTTTGTCGGTCTCAACCTCTTTACAAATTCAAGTCCCAATCCAAGTCCAAATTGACCCTCAGCAGGATCATCATCGACCGACATCCTCACAGCAGCTGCTGGCGATTCTATGTTCAACATTTCCTGTACCTTTTCCTCTCCATTCTCCTGCTCCACAGCAACTCCGAATAACGATTGTAAGAATATTTTGCGCATGGCAGTGAGAGGTAAAAGCTCATGCCAAATCCCTGAAGTGTAATCCTTAACACTATTCCCCGGTCTCTGAGTCCATTTACTCTTCCAAGGTGGTTTCAAGATGGCTTGAACGCTGGAAACAGCATCATCTCGGGTAACTTGGGAAATTGATGTGGTTGCGGATTTCGAACGCCGGAAAGGGTTTTTCAGCGATAATTGTGCGAAAGCTCCAGAGAGAGTATCGTCCAGACGATGTGCTAGACGTGCAGATTGTAGAAGAATAGAGAGAGAAAGAGCGTTAGGTTGAACATTATACAGTCGTTCCATGTGGTCCCAAATTCGGAAGACCACGTCAGGACGTTGGATCCTGTTAAGAGCAACCATGAAGTCATTGATGGTCTTCTGTGTCACTTTCACTGGTTTGCGCAGCGATGGCACATCCCGAGAGGACAAAGAAGACTCAAGAGGACGTGCAGCATGAGTTTCTAAAAGCATGAAAGCATCGTAAGGCCGTCCAAGTCGAGTCACCGTTACAACTCCAGTGGCTAATGCTTCGGAATCTATCGAGACACCACTTTTCAGTAGCTTCTTCCAATACGCGGCGGCATTGACTACATCCCCACGTTGGAGTAATCCACGGATCAGGATTGTGTACGTCACAACCGTGGGTCGACCACCGGGCGCACGCGAAAAAAATTTCATCAAGTCTCGCGAGTTACACCTAGAATCTCGAACGGCAACGCAGAGAACAGCCGTGAAATCATAGACACTGAGAAATTTTGTGCGCTGAAGACGGGTGACAGCTCGAGTTCTAGTTGTGATTCGGGGAGGGATAGCTGTGGGTATATGGGAGGGTTTGAACGCGAGGTGGCGGAGGAAGGAGAACACGGGAGGCGTGGAAGTGTATGCGCCCAACATGAGAGTGTTGGCACGGGTTTGGGGCACAGAGGATGGTGTGAGAAGTGTTGATGTTGCATCTACGATTGCCTCTCGAGAGTGAATAGCCTTATAATACTTTCTGGCATCGTGAATTGCCCCGTTGTTGGCAAAAAAGCGAAGATAAGCCTCCAAATGCGATGTTTCAGGTACAAAGCCCTCTTGGACCATCCGGCCTTGGAGGTATTTGGTCAATTGTAGGGTGACGAAACGATCATTGAGTAATGCTTCGTAGGTATCCGATGTGAGCTTCAGCTGACGCGATTCCATGGCTTTGAGCAGCAACACAGCAATGTTTGCACTCTCTACCGTACGGTTGGGGATACAAGATATGATTTGAAGGAAGAGATTGAAGTAGGAAGATTGGTTCTCGATCCAGGTAGTTAAGAACACCTGAGCAAGACGGCGAAGAGGCACAACGAGGTTAAACCGCGCCAGCTGTATTGCAGCAACAAGGACGAGGGGCCCATGCGCTTTGTTTGGTGCAGCGTCAAGATGAATGTAGACGAGGTCCAGCATAGGTCCATGAGCCTGATGCAAAGAGCGTACTTTGTTAGAGATGAGATATATCAGGACCCATGGAGGTGCACCATGACCAATCTCGTCTGGAAGAAACTCAAGGCTGCTGATAACGTGCAGCCTGGACATCCACTGGTCATACTCAGCCACGGATACTCCGTTTCCGTACAGAGCCTCCGAGAGGCTTAGACGATGTCTGCGTTGGCGCAAAGCATCGAGAAGACACCATATAGGCTCTCTTGTTGCCCGATGAGCGAGAGCAATATATTTCTGGTTCCTCAGGGAGCGAATGGCATCACAGCGAGGCTGCGAGGTAGAAAATCCGCGTGCGCCGTGCCTCAGGAGCTGTATGGTGACACTGTGCATACGAGACAGACATCTAAGAGGCAATGAACATCGTCAGTCCACTGCAGATATTCCGCACCTTTGTGGAGGAGGGAATGGTCTTGCCAAACAAAACCAAATGTACAGGTTTTATGTTGGTGGCAACTAGGCTTGTTTCTGCACCCAACAATGCCGCGCATTCTGTTCGTCAGTGGCTTCCACCCCCAGACCCGTGCCAAAGACCTTGCTCATGAGTTCGAACAGTATGTTTTTCTTCCTACTTATGTCTTTTTCTGCTCACAGTTTCCCAGTTTTGGCCCGCTCGTCCGCTGCGACGTCCCTGCCCCCAGGGTCAGCCGTGCAGCTGCAAATCCGTAAGTCTCTCCTTCAGGCTGTTTTTTTCGCACCTGCCAGTCGAATTTGTCGAATCCGTTCCGTCGCTCGTATTGACACGGCTCGAGCACCCGCGCTGCACGTTGTACGGCGAACGAGAAAATGAAAAGCCCTCATTCGTGTTCCATGCGAGCTTCCTTTCTCTCGCGAAAGATGAAAAATGACAGTTGCAATTTGTCGTCGTCCGTCGACCCTCTCGTCTATCGATTGTACATACCGTCGAGAACAAAACACTCAAAAACTTCGAACTCTCCACCCGTGTAGTTATGCTTTTGTCGAATTCCGCAACAGCCGCGATGCCGAAGACGCTTACTACGAAATGTGCGTAACTACCTCTCAACTTCATTCTCTTATGTTGAATCGTGGTGCAGGCATGGACGCCACTTTGAAGGCAGCCGACTGAGCATCCAGGTTAGTGTTTGCTTTGCAAGTCATCTCAGCTAGGGCCAACACGTGATATTAGTGGGCCAAAAATCCCCCTTCTTCGGTTTGGCGCTACGAGCGACGCTCCTCTCCTCGCCGTGAACGCGAACGCTCCCGTAGCCCTCGCAGAAGGGATGAACGCGATAGGGATCATGAAAGGTACCGCGAGCGTGACAGGGACCGCGACCGCAGGAGGGCCCGCTCCCGGTCCCCACCTAGACGTGGCAGGACCCCCTCCCCTGACAGGAGGCGTGATGACAGAGACCGCGACCGTATCCCCGACAGAGATGATCGCAACGGCATTGATCGTGAACGCGACCGTGACCGTGCCAGGACCCCTCCTCTTCCCTCCGAGGAAATCATAAAGAAAGATCACGGCTCTGCAAGTGATGACAGGGACCACCACAGGGACCGAGACGATAAGAGAGAAAATGGCCGTGCTACCCCCCCTTATGATAACTGAGTATCAAGTTTTCAGTTGGCATGGCCTGCCTTGATCAATTTCTTTTTAAATTTTTCCATATTTGTTTTTCGAAAAAACTATTACGTTTCGATGTCCAGCTTCATCGATTCGTTATCGATTCATTATGCCTATGCCCCTCTCCTGTTCAAGAATGTCTTTTCTTCTCAAGTGAACTTTTGGACTGAGTGAAGGTTATCCATGTTTTTACAACATGTAATTGGCCTCGAAATATTTATCCGCCTATATTGGCCTATTATGATCGGTCGTTGCCTGCCAGTTCTGTTGGTGAAGCTCTGCCTACTTGTGATTATTGCCTGTTCCTTGCAATCTTCATGCAGTTGACAAACACGCTACAATGCTACCTACGTGTCACTCTCTGGGTGGAAATGCATTTCTCAGAGGACCATTACCTAGTTACACACTATGTGTAGTGGTATCTTATTTGAAACCTATGTCTGCAGAAACGTCTCGATTTAGATCTAGCATATTCCAGAAAAAGAACAACTCGGAAATATATATATTTAGGGATGAACAATTCATGGTTTTTGAGTCACTCAAGAAAATCCTCAAGATAAGATGGAAACTACTCTTGGAGTCAAGGTTAACTAACACTTAGGCAAATGAGAGTTAGACATGCTGAAGAGCAGAGGCGCGACAGACACTTAAGTGTCTGATTTCTATTTTTATTTTATTTTTATCTACCACTTCATTTCATTGTTTTTCATTTCCCGGTTGCCAGGAAATCTCAGCCTGCATTCCTAGCACAAACTTTGGGGTGCCGGTTGTCTCGCTCGTTGTTACCAGTTTTAGAGAATAGTTTTTTTAAACTTACGAAAGCAGGATGATAAGGAATAGAGACTTTCTTTCTTTCGGGTACCGACAGTATGTCTGAAACATGATGATGTTCAGTGCACCCAGAGCCCTGACGGTGCCAGCTCAAGCCACAACAATAGTATGGGAGATAGATATTTTTGATGATTACAATACCTTGTACCCCTATCAAGCAAATGGGTTTGTCCAAATCATTATAACAGCTTTCAAGACCAGTATCTTAAAACCAGCAAAATATCATGCAATCTCATGCTTTTTGCAAAATATACTCAATCCAGCATGACTAGCTAGTACAGCTGTTATCTATAAATATTGACCTGGCGAGTATTTCTAGACCTCAAAGGTAAGTTTCATGATCTCTCCCATTGCAAATGTGCAGATTTCACATGAAATGACTGTATGACTGTAGGGAAACCTGTTTCAATTCCGGGACTTGCTCCAAGATTAGAGGGCCTACCTCCTTGAGTCGTTATTAATTAGCATCATCTATTACTACCTTCTCATCCCTGTCAATTGTTTTTCCTGACTAGCATCTAGTGAATTACTCGCATACTTAACGGACAAGGAAGTATGCGCTTTGTCTGGCCTCAATGGAACCACGAGCTTGTTTTTCATTCTTAAACACTTCATCTGAACAGCCCCCCTATCCTGAGAATCAATGAGCGGAAGTAGTCCCGCCACGTCTGATTGGTAACTAATAGGTCGACATGGTTTGACTAAGGGTAAGAGAAACCATGACGTCATTGAGCACTCTGACTGATGAGACCAATATCGGTGGAGAAAACAGGCAGAAGTAAGAACGAGAAAATGACTTCGGTGCAAGTATGTAGTGTGAGGGCACACAAAGTATCAATTCAAAACTCATTGATGCTATGAGGCGGAGATGAATGTCACAAGGACAGGGTCTAATGTTTGACACTCAGCGTCCCGTCTAACTCAAGAAAATAGCTAGACAAACATTAAGACAAACGTGCAATACAGGAATATAAGGAACAACAGCGTGGATTTTGCCTGGTACAAAACTTATTGGAACCAGTGGCAGATTCCATTAAAGTATCGTGGGAACTCCATCGAGTAAAGCTTCTCCCCGACGATGATGTCGACAACCCGGACCCCCACTATTAATGACCTTCGCGTAAGTTACAACCCAACCGGGTGCTGTAGCTCTATCAAATAGGCTCACTTTTGCAGGTGAAATTATGTTTCATTTGTCGTGAGGAGGAATCCTATGACGCAGGTCGGTGTTGGTGCTTTAACCACAGACGAATCAAAAACCTACCGATCCTATTTACCCAGTGCACGAAGGCCCTGTAAAAGCATGGGTTCATCCATGTAATTGTACTCTCGTTGCACATGAGAAATGTCTTCTTGAATGGATCCAATCTGCTCAAGGAGAGTCATCAGAACGCGCACGGAGTGCACTTAAGTGTCCTCAATGCGGAACAAAATACGAGATAGAGACCAAGAAGCCACTTCTTCTCAATGTTTTTGAGGCAATTGATCGAATTTTCCTGAGAGCTGGAAAGGTGTTTACAATAGTCAGCTTTGTAGGAATCATCGGTGTAATGGGATCTGGTGCGTCCTCCGACAAAATTGACAAAAAGGACATGAGTCTAAACAAGTATCGTATCTCCAAGGCATCTACATAATGTTGACTACCTACGGCGCGTGGGCTGTGCGACAATTTGTTGGCAAAGAGTAAAGCTACTTCTTCCTGGTAGAATCCACACCCTGACCAGGATTCGCTAGGATGTTTGACGTGCTCCTAACAGATGATCCATCAAATTGGCCTTGGCAAGCCTTCATAAATCTTCCTTTCCTTCCAGTGTCCTTAATCTCTTCTCGCGTGTTGAACTCACCGAGTTATCTTTCAATATTCTCACCAATCGTCTTCCTCTGGCCAACTTCTCCAATTGCGGATCAATGGATGCACCACGAACCATGGCATAAACGTGACAGACCAGATTCTCCCCGTCCTCGAGGCTGGCCTCCATCTCCCGTGTTTCTAACCTTGTTCATTGCACCGATGGTCAAACTGATCTACAAACGGCTGATCCACCGAGTCGCCTTTCATATATTTGGTGCAAACCTCAGCGACGCAGGACTCAACTCAGGCTTTGGTTTGTCCTTGAGAGGAGGGCCACTTCTTATTCGTTTTCATGCCAACATGGAAGCCCGAAACCCCAATGTTTTGCATGACCCTAATGCACGAGCAGTGGCTGAAGATGCAGCTCCAAACGCGGTTAATGCTGCTGCACACGAAGACGGTCCCCCAGATCCAGCACTTCTTGCAGCAGCTGAGACTATACTTGAAAAAGCTGCCTCATCTTTTGGAAGGCGTGTAGGTGGCGCACTGCTCATTCCATATATTTCTAATGTGATGGGAAACCTTCTTTTCCGTATTTCAAAACATTCACACATACTTCGCGAGTTTCTTGGCATCAAACAGCATCGTCGACTATTAAATGGTCTTCCGCCATCAATGTATCCTCCTGTCAATTCTAGTTTTTCTATTATGAACTCAACCGTTATGGGTGAGGGGTTAAGAAAGCTTGGTCAAATGATCAAATATGCATTTAGAGGGACCAAGGCATGGCAAGAACTTGAACCTGTGTGGTGGAGGAACACAGTGGGTCTGGGTTTGTTTGTTGTCGTATGTCACCTCTTATACTTTGATCATGAGTATCCTTTTTTCATTGTACTCAATTTCTCCGCTCAGGTTCGTGATTTTCTCTTCATTACTCACCTTTGGCTCCTCAAACGTGAACTGGAGTCTCGCAAAGTCAAGAGCAAGGATTTCACTGGCATCAATATTGCGGAGTCAAATTTGGTACCATCGTTTTCGGTTCCAAAACCCAAGCAGGGTCTTGGTGCTAAGATAGTTTCGAGCGCTTTTGGACAAAATCGTTGTCAAAGTTGATACTTTTTACTACCTGACGAAATCAATCTATACTATGTCTCTATTTTAACACGGGTGCTAGACTGTATCTGTAACCTGGTCTAACGACATACCGTTTGTTGAAATACAATCGGGGGAGGGTACAAACGGATAGCGAATACAAACTACTGACACTACTTATATCTATCTACATCATGTAATGTAGCTACCAATATCAATTGATCCCATCATGTGCATTGCACAGGCTCACATAGAATTCAACACTATTAACACACCAGGTCTATGTATTATCCAGAGGCATTCAAGATATCCATACACACAAGCCAGCTTATCATGGCCATTGGCACAATCAGATGTTATTAGAACTATCAAGTGAGCATGAGGACTTCCTCCCTGTGATACATCATGCATCGAGTTTCGGGATTTTTTATTCACCATAATAAGGTAGTGCTAAGATGTGGTGGGCCATATTTAACTCCGATTACATCTAGGCCTCTGCAAACCATTCATTTTTCCGTATCAGGTATGTGTAATGGATGTAATGTTAGAGGTTCCGTAAGGTTGTACGGTGAAAATTTGACAGCTGACGCTTGAGCGTCAGCTTGAAAGTATAAGTAGATCATGCCGTGTGATATAACCTGGACTTGACTATCAGTCGTCTAGTCTACATCCAGAACCGTACCGCGTTGAACACTTCCCCAACCCACAAGACGCCAATGCTTTTCTATACGACGCGAGAGAGCAACCTTTTCGCCGACTTCCGTGCATGCCGGTGATGTGAGTTGGATCTTGGCTAGATCAGCTTTGACGGAAAGCACACGACCACCGGTGGATGTTGATCCAATATTGATGAGGAGGAGCTCGCCTTTGACGAGCTTGGAAACTTTCGTTTGTTTCTTATCTTCTGTCTTGACTCCCAGGAGACGGCGAAGAAGGAAAAGGCTGATTTCGAGCTCTGAAGATAGGGGGTAAGGATAGTCTCCCACGTGTTTAAAAACTGACCCACCAGTGTAAATCCTAGGTAATTTGCCAACAGCGCCCAACACTTGGCCGACAAGCCTGTCCGCACGACAAAGAGTGGGATCGATCCTAGTACCCACACCTATCAGTCCTCCTGGGACAGCAAACTGTAGCAGATTGTTCTCGGCATGCAAACTCAAGATTCTGCTGAAAATGGGTTTGCATTTGGTTTTTCCATTACTGTCCTTCGTTACGATACCTGGCCTGATCTCGACTTCCTGACCAAGACGCAAAACACCTGTCAAGATAGATCCACCGGCAACACCGCCTTTCAGTTCATCCACCTCAGCACCAGGTTTGTTGACATCAAAGGAACGGATGACAATCAGCCTGGGATCTGAGGTGAAGTCACGCACAGGGATGGGAATACACTTCACGATGTACTCGTTCACGGCGTCGATGTTGTATTTAAGCTGAGCTGAGATGGGGACAATTGGAGAATTCTCAGCGACGGTACCTGGTCCCCAATGAGTAGAATATCCAGACATGAGGAATCGATATCTTGCCTTTAACGAAGGCAGATATGCTTTTATGATGTTCGGAAGCCTGCGCTTCCTTGATTAAATCCACTTTATTCTGAAGAATGATGATGTTTTCGAGTTTCATGATCTCAACGGCTGCTAGATGCTCTGAAGTCTGAGGCTGAGGACATGTTTCATTACCAGCAATGAGGAGAAGAGCGGCATCCATGACGGCAGCACCGTTTAACATGGTGGCCATGAGAATATCGTGTCCAGGGCAATCGACAAAGGAGACATGACGGATGAGCTTCATGCGTTGACCACAACCGGGCCGCTCACAGGGCGGATTATCTTCTTTATCGGATCTAAAGGAACGATAGCAGCCTGGTCGAGGGCAAGCAGAATTTTCACACTTGTAGATCTATGGAAGAGTAGTACCAATCAACAGAAGAAGCCAAACCTCACGAACCTTGGCATTGGCATAACCAAGTTTGATTGTGATGTTTCGCACGAGCTCGTTCTTGAAACGAACTGTCATGACACCAGATATCGCTTTTACTACCGTTGATTTACCATGGGCGACATGTCCGATTGTTCCTAATCAAATCTTTCAATGTGAAATGACCTTGGGACTAAACTAATCTCGCACCAAGATTTATCGTTGCCTAAGGGTAAGCAAATAAGTCCAGTGCTTGTGTCACAAAAAAGTGAGCAAGCTTCAGAAATGCATACCTGCTTCGAGATGACTTCAGGAGATAGAGGATTGAGCTTGGTTACGTCAACATCAACGTGGGGAACCTGCTCTAGCTCATCATCACCATCCTCATCAGACGTATAGTCTTCTTCTCGTTTTTGAATTGTTTCGTCGCCGGACATAATGACAATAAGCGATACGAATTTTTGCGACTCGAAATCAACTACTTCATATGAGATAATTAGATAATCGAGTAGTTGAAGTCACGTGATTGGAATGTATTTCCGTGTGGGTTTAAGATTTGCAACGACGTCATTTGCTGCGCCGCTACGCGCATCGATGAATATGAAATACAGTATATTGACTTTTTATTATATTTTATCTTTCCAGGTCGAGTATCCCTGGTCCCAGATTAACATGCTGGTATGCTGCTTTCAAGGGCTAGAGAATCTTGAAAAATTGAGTCTATTACTCTCCTGTTCATTGATTTCGAAGTGCACATCAGTCGTGCTCATCCCAATATTTTTGTCACCGTCAAATAATGTAGTTTATATCTAATATTGAGGAATGTTCTACAACGGAGGTTATACCTGTGCTCAAAAATATATTTCCCTTGAAGAATGTCTAGAATACATATTCACTAGGATCATCCTTTTCGGCATATTTGGATATGAGAAAAAAGAATTATGGAAGCTTATGAGAAAACAATGTAGTTACTATATAGCTTGAGTGGCGGAGGAATTATGTTACGCATATCTCTCCACAACACACCTCAACTACCTTCTGGAATATGGAAACAGCGGCAATGAGGTTAGAGCTCTTTTCCCGCGTGGCCGCGTGTACCTATGCCAGATACAGTATTCACACTCCCAAAGATGATTGACCGCCTCAGTCCCATCACCGAACCTCGATGTTGGGCTATCTTGCCACCTAAGCTTACCTTTAGGCTATTACTTTCAGGGAGTGAAGAATAAGTAAATCCATACCGAGAAATTAACAGATATCCTATCATTGTTACAAAAAAATTGGTGAAAAAAGTAGAGAAAGCTACAAGAATGAAAAATTTGTGCAAGCTATCCCCTTATAACTGTGTGACCTGCCCTTCCATTTGACTGATGCATACTGCTATTTCTTGTGCAATAAATTCCAAATCGGCTGGATAATGGCCGTGGCCTGAAGCGTCTTGGAGGCTCTAGGTCTGTCAGAGTATCCTCTTGATCATCATCCTCGCCGAGTAAATTTTTCCTACGTTGTCTATTCATCGAGGCAGTCAACACGAGTTCGGGATCCCACAACTGCTGGGAGTTGGGACACTTTGTGGACGCTGAATTCATATACTTTTCATTAGGCTCAGAGAATCTGTCAGGGGCTGTGTACAAAACATTCGGTTTTGAGGTGAAACATACGTGATTGCAGCTTACGTGGCATGAGCAGCATATCACATTCGGATGCTGTCCTTGTTGGGAGTTGTGAGTGTAGGCGTTTCAAAGGCCGCTGCATTGAAGCTGTGGCAACCCTTTCATGTTGACCTTCCGGAAATGCCACGCTGGATCTCTCTGTGGCTAAAATATCCATGCCCTTTGCTTTTGGGTTATTGAAAGAAAGGGGCTGGAATAACCTCACACAGCGATCTGTAAAAGGCAATAAATCATCTCCATACTTGAGCTTGATCGGTGAGGGGATCTAGTAGGTGAGTAAATTACCTTGTAGTGCGGCATCGACGTGGTGTAGACGATCGTAGAGCATTTTTAAGAGATCTAGGTAAACTGACTTGTGCAAGTTGAACGGAGAAGCTGTGCGTAATGAAGAGTATGGAGGGATTTGAGCTATCGTCAATGTCTTACGAGCCACCTTCCAGGTATTACCGATCAACCCATCAAAGAAAGAAAGTAGTCAAGAAGATAGGGTCAGTCATCCTGGGAGAAGAAATAAATAGTTTACCTCGATAAGACAGACAATCTATCGATGAGCACATATGAGTCAGTTCATTGTGGCAACACAACAGCGGGACAAAAGGATCAACCGACCTTCCTCGAATAGCGGCGAAATTCGTTTGGTGATAAGTAGTAGCAAGCAAGCAACCTCTTTGCACCCTTGAGAAAATGAGAAAGGCGGCCCAATTGTTTGGCTATATCTACAGCATCGGTGTCCAAATCTACCATATCTAATGAAGAATGTAGAAATATTTTATCGCTCGCATGGGAATGATAGAAAGGGAACCGAATGGTGAAAGGTAGCGAAAGGGTCATAGTTAAGGGAGAAGAGGCAGTGTACTTAAATCAGTGTTGAATGTTGTTTCGGGTCAAGATGGTTTTGGATAAACTGTTAGCTCCAGGAAACCGTGGCAGATCACAACCTGGACCTGGACTGGCCTCGCGCGGTATATTCCGGTTTCAAACTTATACCTTATTCTGTAAAGCCTGCTATCCACACTGCTACATTGCAAGTTTTAACACTTCTGGAGCTATAAATAAAGCATTCATATTTTTCAAACACTCAACAGCACTGCTATAGGAAGAATGAATAGAGGGAACTTTCGCCTCGCTCTACCATCTGAGTTTGAATTCATCTCATGGGCTTAATGTGGGAATATGATTGGTGTTCACATCAGACAATGCCTGATGACTACTGATGACTATCCACGACAAGTAACAACGCGTGATCTACATTACATTTTATGGAATCTTCAACGTCGCGCACAGATAATGCCCTGAAAAAACAGGAAGAAATTAAAGCCAAAATTTCTGCTCTTCAAGCGCAGTTACTAGCTCTTCCTGATGATAGGACTATCATTGTGAAGGGTCCCAACAGTCCGCCCAAGAGGAAGAAACCCACCACTTTGGCGCCTGCAACACCTTCCCCCAGTAAGCTATTTCACAAGTGCCACCATATCTCACTCAGCCTCGCGTACAGAAAAGAAACCGCGAATAGGGGCGAAAGATGGCAATCGGACGGGTACTCAACCTACGAAACATCTCCCATCATTGAGGACTGGGGCTGTGCAGTGCACAAAATCTGCGGATCATAAAATTGCTGAAGTAGCCACAGTGCCATCTCAGTTCCTCACTAAACTTTCTCGAGTGAAGAGTCGGACAAGTCAGAGTCCTGTACCTGATGCAGTGGTGAGGACATTGGCATTCTCAGACAGAATCCGGCCAAAAGGTCCTGTGGGAACGTCCGGTCTATCGGATGACGCTGGTCTTAAGCGAGATGATCGTCTTGCTCTAGTCGAGGAATTTGAGCGTGGGCCATATCAATTTACACCGCCTTCTGATGACCCCGATTTCCTGCGGCTGGAACCGCATTCGGGAATAAGGCTCTCGTGAGTTTCTGGTTTCTCTCAGTCATGGTGTTGATATATTCATTTAATATTAGAACTCGGTCTTTATCTTATCAAGACCTTCAGGATTATATGGGAGCACGCTACTATCTTTCCCCATCACAGCTCTACTCTGTTATCCGTCTTCGACCAGACAAGCAGGGTTATGATATCCCCTTGTTCGGTGATTGGGTGACAATTGCTGTAATTGCTGAACGTGGACCGGTCAGATTCACTCGTGCGCCTGTCACTTTGGACCCAGAGGAACAAAACAAAAAGCAACGCCAGAGAGTTAAGGATGAGGAGAAAGAAGACAAGAAACCTACTGGCAAAAAATATGTCAATTTCAAATTGATTGATTTTGGAGCGCGGTCAAAGTCCTCTGGAACTGGAGGACAGTCGGTCATTCGTGGCGACGCGTTTCTTACGCTGCTTCTTTTTGAAGCAGATGGGTATGATCTCGTCCATAGAGATGGTGATCGCAAACCGCGAAAGCTGTACAAAGGAGGCAGTCGCGGTGCGTTCGAATCTATGGCTAGGGTCAAAGAAGGGGATGTCATCGCATTCCTGAACCCGAAGATTCTCAAGCCTTTTCAGGTCAGTTGGTCAGCTTCTGTGGGAAGATTTTATTCTTTGCTGACTGTCTTGACTAGCGGTCTCAAGATGCTCCTCATCCAGTGAACAATGTCCTTGCACTCACACCTGAATCAGCAGATGCAATCGCAGTAATTGGTCGTTCCTATGATCTTGGGATGTGTACGGCTGTCAAACGCGACGGAAATGCTTGTGGGAACTGGTGCGACAAACGCGTAAGTGACATCTGCGAGTATCACTTGCAAAATGCTGTCCAGCATCAACGAGCTGGACGCGCTGAATTCACAGCCGGGTACGTCATTTCATACAATTTCTTATACGACGTCTTTCTCATTAGGTGTTCATAGCACATCGGGGATGTCAAATCATAAACGGAAAAATAGGTATGATCCGTTGCACCAATGGGGCTTGAAGCCTGAGGAACCAGCTCGGGGATCAACTTATATGGTATCAGGACATGTTGTAAGTGGGTCCGACGCCGATCCACGGAACATGTTTATTGGAGAGATGATTGGAAGGGAGGGGCAAGCAAGGGCGCAGAGGAAGAGTGTGGGTGATGTTGACCGTACCTTAATATCGTTACTGGAACGGGATCAAGAAGGAATGAAAGCGGTGATGCTTGCAAGGGCGACAAGTGATGCAAAAGTGAAAGTACTTGACAAGGTTGGCCCGCAAGGAACTGTGTCTCGTGATGCTGAGAGCTTTTTGAGGTCTGAGAACAACATCCATACGGTTCATGCCGTCAAACAGCTCAAATTCAATTCAACTCAAAAATTGGATCAACAGAAGAAATCAGAGAACAGTGCTCTTCTCAAGGTGGGTAGTTGACTCGTCCGAACGTCTCGCTGTTACTAAATTTCAATGCTAGCTTCAGTCACTAGAAAATGTCTGTAAAGCTCGGAAAGACATACGGCTGGGACGTCGACCTGGCCCTAGGGTGAGGTCAGGAGTTGTAGTACCCACGCGAAGTGAAGGAACAGCGTCCTCTTCGCTCCGACTTTCACCTCTCAGCACGGGGAATCCTAACTCGAATTCTGACGATGGTATGATAGACCTTGATGATATATGATACCTCTACTTCTAATATTGTCTGTTTTACTCAACTGTGTAAACATTTATTTTCATATCAATAGAGCACCAGTAGACTAGATCGATAACGAAAACTCAAAGTTGCATTGCATCTCCGTTTTGCTTTGTTTCTGCATCCTTTTGGTCATTAATACCGTCTGCGGAGGGCACCGGAGCTGATGTAGCAGCTCCAGTTGCGGCCAACACTCGTACTGGTGCCGTGACATCCCTTCGTCTCGTATCAGAAACCAGTTGCTGAACAGTTTACCGCAACTCACCATTTGATCTGAAAACGGGTCACACGAGGTTTAGTGCTGATATCGCGCACCAGGCGATCAAACATGATCTTGGGTGGTGGCGTCTCCTTCATTTCTTCGTTATCATACTCGGTGTTCTGGTAATAGCCCACCCTAACAAACTCTTGGTCCTTGTAAGATCCTGTCAGGATCAGGGCAGCAACACCAAGAACGTCCTCTGGCGGAATCTTCGATGGATCAGGCGCCGAACCTTCAAACTCGAATGAGTTGACGCCGACAGGTACAGGCCCAACTAAACAGTCGTCGAGTTCTTGATCAAGCTCCTCATTTCCGGGAGATGAGACGTAAATGAGTCTCCACTCAAGGTCTACATAGTGAAACCAATCAGTGTTTCTGGTTAGTTTAATTGTCAGAAGCTGTACTTACCATCTTTAATCGAGGCTATGCACTCAAATGTGACACGAAAGCGGTAGACGTCTGAAAACCGAGCTGGATTATTGATGAACTCTACGTTCTATTAAATTGATACCCTCAGATCTAGCTGCTGACATAACAAAAAAAAATTTAGCGTACACACCCTGATCGTTACAATGGACATACTGAATGTTCAGGCCTACCGTTGATTGGAAGCGAGCAAGGATACAGCCTGGGGGAACATTGAGTGTCACACCTTTCCCTTTGACGCGTATATCACGTGTAACATAACTCGTTTACATAAGTAGAAGCACTTTCATGTCCCAAAACCGAGAGGAATTGGCCCCGTGAAAAACTATTTGTGAAACGTATTGTAATTATTTCCAAAACAATACAAGGGCCTTTCTTGCCCCCAATATAACATCGGGAGTTGATTATCGGCTTTCTTTGCGGGAATGAGCTCACGTGAGATACAAAACAATAATTTATTTGTTGAATCAGGTTCACTGCCCCCCGATACCACCTGTGACGACCACAACGACTTCGACGCCTTTCTGAACTTCCTTTTCATTTTCTTGAATCTGCGTGCTCTTTTACCGTCTCTAATTATTTCGTTGCTGTTCACCTTAGGCTGCACAAGGTACAATTTACCTTTCTACCTCTTTATGTGACTTGCGATGTCCTTAATGTCCTTTTGATCCCTCTTCTTGTTTTGGCAGCGAAATTTACAACACAATGTCTTCTGACTCGTTAATTAATGTGATTGACTCGCCTCTGGCCGAGGCATCTGGACAAGCTATACCAGACGAAGACCAAGTTTCGTCCTCTCCAGCTATACCACCCAGCGATTCATCAACCTCTCCTTTCGAAACGTTACAAGATGACTCAGTCGTCTCATCCCCACACCTCTTCTTCCCTCTGCCAACCTCTGTTGCTGGAAAATCTGGTATCACACTCCTCCAGGTCCTCACTGAAGCTGGATACATCATGTCAACACCACCTGACGTAGCTACTGCGGAAATGGTAGTTGCCGGTACGTTGTGACGTATTTGCATACAGTCATGTGTTGAACAAATATCTTGATAACGCAGCCGATGGTAGCTACGTTGACATGATTTCCGGATCAGCTGCTCGAGGATTCAAGATAGTGTTGGACCAATATTATGGTGTCAACGTCCAAGTACGATCCCCCTACGCGATCACAGGTTTCGTGAATCAACACGGACAACAGCGGTACAGAGTAGGGTATGTCGAATGAGGTCTCAATCTCTGTTCCTAATTCATTCTATCCGAATAGCCTCAGAGACCAGTCAGCCCCCGCTGCATCAAGTGCCAGTTTTTATCAAACTACATCCCCTCGTAATACGTTGTCCAAGGCATCAACAGTCTCACACGCACCGAATCGGAAACGTCGGTCTCGGATAAGCATACCCACTCCTACTATGTTTAAAAATGGTAGTGTATCAAACCGACCGCATACCATGACCGGTACAAAAAAAGCGAGGAGAACCCGATCCATCCCCGATCTGACTGAGTATGATGATGGCGCTGACTGGCCTCAGCCCAGAAGTAACATCTCTGGTCGAACTCATTCTCAGAGTCTAACGTCTTTCGATGCACCTCGATACCTCCGGAGTAGTCAATCATATCCTCCACCAAGGCGCGGTGATATATTTGGTCAGGTTATGGAATGGTGTGATCCTCTTCCCTCGACTGGCAATTCCTCACAGAGTTTCAATGGACCACACATGACATTTGAGATCCGGCCGACGATTCAACAGCCTTTTGGGCCTGGTGTTGCTTTTGACACCCCATCAATGAAGCAGCCCTTTTTACCTCCGACTCGCCAACTGCATGAACAACATTCGTTCGAGTCCACCCAGACAGCGCGCCAAACTATTTCTCCATCTTGCGGTCCTATCATCTCTGGCTCTGGCAATCAGGAAGATCGAAGTCGCCCACCTTCAGCTTTGAGAGCCCGCCCTTCTTTATTAAAAATCCAGTTTATCCCAGCCGAGCAGCAGGATGAGATGTACCTCCTTTCACCCGGAACCGCTAATCTGACGCAGTACTCGACCAGAGTATTTGATGTGCTGCAAACCTTTCGGGGTTTGCCTCTTCTTGATCGTTTTTCGCCCGAAGTTGTCGACACTACCGTCATCAAGCTTTCGTTGTCAGCTGATGACACAGCTGCTCCTAGGGACGACCCACGGTTTGTCATTTGGGGAGAGCGTATCATGGACTGGGATCATGATGATCATTCTGTCTCGTGCGATAGCTATAATGGTAACTCTATTGATGGAAGTGGTGGCTTTTCGAGACGACGAAATAAAGCAAAAGGTCGCCCGTCAGATGCCAGCCACTCCTCAAGTTGTAATGGTTCCCCTCCAAAAATCTTACTTGCCGCTACTATCGAGCGTTGGATTGCCCAACTCACCAGTGACCTCAATTATGACGAACTCCTGAATTTCTTCCTAACATATCGTACCTACGTTTCTGCGATCGACTTATGTCAATTGCTCATTTGCCGCTTTCACTGGGCGCTACAAAAGCCTGTTTCAGCAAATGATGAAAAAGTTCGACGAATTGTGCGCGTTCGGACCTTCGTTGCCATTCGATATTGGCTCCTCACCTTTTTCACTGCTGACTTCTTGCCTGATCGTGAATTGCGCATTCTTTTGACCAAGTGGTTGAATTCCCTTCTAAGAGAACCCGTGCTCAAGAAAAATTCCGACGGGTTGGTAAGTTACTCGGATTTACCGCATATTGTATTGCGTTGAAGTTTTGATGCAACAGGGGATTGTGAAACGACTAATCAAGGATGCGAAGGAGTGTAAGAATACACATACGCAGGCAAAATCATACAAGAGCAAACGCGAGGAGCCTTCTAAACCACAGGACCATGTTCTTGGCAAACATTTTGCACAAGTCGTAAAGAAAGCCCAGGAGGAGGGGGAAACCTCCGATCTGGACTTAGATTTTCTCCCCGAGGAAGCTCATGTTCCTGAAATAACAGGAAATGACATTGCAAATGCTAACATCGTAGTTGCAACGAATATCACGAGTGGGCTGTCTCCCACTCACCCAACTCCTCTCCCGATTTCCTCTCTCAGTATCCTTCATCGTACTGATCATGCTCCAGGCCCACTGCCCCACTCTGATAATGTGGCTCAATTCTTCCCCATTCATCAAAGCGCTCTGTCTAATGCATTTGTTAAAGTCATCGGTCGTTTTGGTCGTTGGACTCGGGTGTTTAATTCTCGGTCCATGATGCGCAGTCCTATCAGTGCTTGTGCTGACGTTTCTGCCTTTGACCTCGATCTCAACATCAGCAAAGATTTGCTGACCATTAATGGAGGTGTTGAGATGTACTTAAGGGCTGCTGAGGCCAGGCGGTACGCATCGGGAGTCATACCACGACCTCCAGCAGGTGTCCCGTCGCCTTTTCTATTCGCGACTTCCCAATCTGAAAAACAGACAATTTTCCGTGCTTCACAGACCTCTACAGGTGAATCCGGTGACGCTGCCACTGATTTCCTCTCCCACTTTATTCCCTCGTCCCTACCTCACTCACTACCTCGTTACACTGAAGCCGTTCGCACCGGTTTCGACGCTTCCATCAATCCTCGCGTAGACCAACGCAATGGCAGGCCATTTTCCCAGTCAGATAATGTTCAAGAAGACGCCCAACTCCCTGAGCGTCCCACCTCTATCCAAACTACATCAACTATGTCATTTGGTATTCCTCTTTCGGAGCTTGGACAAACCCCGACGTTCCCGCCCACAGGCGACTCGCGTTGGCAGTTCGACATTGCTTCACTTGATGACTTGGATCTGTCAGATTCTTCCTCCCCCTGTCCATCTGCTCCTCTAGGTCTCAAAAAGCCTTTTCGTAAATTACCTCTTCGTCGTGACTTCGAATTTGCACCTAGGCCGGAAACTGTTTCCTCGTTGGGTATTGTCTCTCAAGCATCTGTCATTTCTGATCCCTCCTCTTCAAGCACGTCATCCGTTCGTGGTTTGGGAACTATTCAGCAGTGGCAAATGAATGCCTTGATTGACTCATTGAGCGACGATGAAGAGGAGGGTGATGTTGAGGCTGCTCTACGCCGATTGGAAGGTCATATCAATCCTGAACGGCAACAAGAAAAAACATCAAAAGTCAATGGCTGGGTGCGCCACATTCGGGATCGTCTCGTCAACGGAGATTATGAAAATGAACAGCCGCGTTTTCCTGCAGATAGTGACGAGGAAGGAGATGGTACAATGACTTCTATCGGCGACAAATCACCTGATCAGGGCACCGTGACGCCTCCAACTTCAACATCTGAGTTTAGTGAATCTGGCTTGAACGAGAATTTGAATGTTATTGATTTAGCGACGATATCCTTATCCACCAATCTTCCTTCAAAGGTTCCTCCTCCACCTGGCCTTGACCCTCCTTCCTTGCCCGCAGTTGGGTCAAAACCTTTGCCTGAAGAAGCGGTACCTGCAGAGATTCTGGAGAGCCGCCTGCCATTACCTTCCCAGGGATCGGATCCTGAAACACCCCTATCAAGATTTGGCGATGCTATTCCACCACGTGTGCACCAGTCTTTCATCCTTGGTGTTCGCGCGGAGGTCTTAGCGAGACATTTTTCAATGATCGATAGAGAACTTTTCATGGGTGTCAAATTTGAGGAGCTTGTTTTAGATGATTGGGTTGGAACTAAGGAGATTGATGTTCTTGACTGGTCGGAGTATTTGAGGGACCGTGCTAGGTTTAAGGCTGAGCATAGATTCCGAGAGAAGACCAGCGCCCTTGCTGCTCTTCGAGCCAGGTTTAATTTGACTGCAAACTTCGTCATCTCAGAGATTGTCTTGACACAACCCAGCGAGCGGCCCACGATTGTCGGAAAATTTGTTCGTGTTGCATGGGTGAGTGAAAGAGCCCCTGTTACGAGATGCAAGCGTTAATCTCACTTCCGTAGAAATGTTACGGTCAAAACAACTTCCATACCCTGACCGCCATTGTTGCAGCCTTACAGAGTGATTGGGTTAGTAAAGCCATGCGGAAACCAGCTTGGCATCGCATCGGTATTTTTGAAACTCGGGTGTTGAAGGATTTGAAGCAATTTACATCGAGTGTTGATAACTTCAAGTTCATACGACAGGCAATTGATGCTATTGCTGAAGTCAAACCTCTGGAGACAGGCACGGCCTCAGTCGTGAGCGGTGGCGCAGAAAGCAAAGGTAAACAAGCTGAGCGACCGCCTGTTTCAAACGCTTGTATACCTTTCATTGGTACGCTAATAGTGGTTCTCAGTTTGTTCTCAGTGGTGCTAATTACTATCCAGGGGTGTATCTCTCCCAATTACATCGATTAGAGAAGCTCCCTGATCTCATTGACCCTACTGCCCCTCATCAATCCGTGGGTGTAAATCCCATCACGAACAACTTCGACACCTTGTATCAGCCGGACGTCTTTTCATCACTAGCACCACTCCCCGATTCCATGAACCTTGAACCCTTAATTAATGTTCACAAACAACGCAGAATTGCAGAAGTCATCAAATCCTTGGTATCTGGCCAACACCTTGCCAGTCGCGTAAAATTCGAGATAAACAAAAATGTCTTCAATAGTTGTCTCCGTCTCCGCGCCCTCGATGACTCCACGCTACAAAGAGTTCTGGCTACATATTCACAGTAAATTCTGCTGGAAGGGCTGGTCCGAGAATAAGCCACATTATGTTTTGTGTCTTGCGATAGATTTTTTTTCCCTGATAGGATCATATTTTCCCTCGGTTTGAGGTCATGATGTACCATTCCTCTAGATTTTTGTTGTTTGATGCATCCTTGTAGTAAAGTCACCATCAGCTTATTTCGCTTTCCAGTATCACCTGTTAACCTTGGAGTTAATGTAATACCCCCTGATTCGAGTCAATCGACATATATCTATAACCGATCTGCTTCCCTAGCTACGGTAGGAACTAATGGCCCCTTTCTATCTCTATTGCGTCATTTTCTTGGTTTGGCTGGTGAGATTCTCATCCTCAATTTCGACTGAGCACTCAAGCCGTTCACCGTTTCAAGGGCAAAATCATCCTCAAGTCTGCACTTTTGCAAACTTTTGCAATTAGTCGACATTATCCATTTCGATTGTCTTCCATCGGAAGACCACGTGTAGAAGATGTCAATAATAGCTACAGAAATTGAAAATGAGGACCACATTTCCTGGGTTGAAATACGAAAATCAAAGTCAAAATCAACGACATAAGATTGTGGAAGGTATTTATAGTAATTGGTGTACTTCGATCAAAACGGTATACTGTGCTACATTTTGGGATTCCAACACTAATAGATGTACTAGTTGTAATAATTGAGGAGAGGGTAGTGATTGTGCTCTATCTAAAGATCATAAACTAGTAGGTTCGACCGAGTCTGGAGGGAATCGCAGCCTGGCAAGAAGCACGGCCTTGGGTCGCTCTCCATTGACAGACACCTTGTATGCACACTGATATGATGTTGGCGAAGGCTCATGATAAGACGGCCCTCCATGTTCGTTCATCGCATTAGTGTCTGTGCAAAATATCCCCCATGGCTTCCCTTGTCTAGAGTTGAACGTATGGAAATGAACCTGACAGCTCCATTCAGTCATTTGGATTATAGCGAGCCAGGGGATCACTCACATTTCCATCAGGATGATTATGGCTGACAAAAAGGGCATAACTTGGCGCCTGTAAAACGCCTATGACTTAAGGCCAGTCAGTCGACCACTCAAACCGTGAAATTAATTAATCAGAGAAGTCACATACCAAGCATCAAGTCTTCTCTATGCACCCTGTGTTCCACGCCAAATGCCTCAATGATCCTGTCTGCATTGGCCTTGAACCAGGCCTTTGCCGCTTCCAATTCCCGCATGTACCGATATTCTGTCGACTCGGTATACATATATGCCACCTTGTGACCGGCTCTCAAAGGAAACGAGGCTCTTCGGCTAGTGCTTTTCTGACATTTCAGTATGAAACAGAACGTGGATATACCAGGTGTACTCACTTGGAAGGAAGATCGTCTCGTTTCCCAGAACTCAAAAAGCCAACCACAGCATCAAGACCCCGCAGCGCAGCGTTGCGTGTCGCATGTCGATGGTTACCAATTGGTGTCTTGCCATAGCCTGCAATTGATGGCATGCTTTTAACTCGCGGATCATCTGTTTCCATAGGATTAATCGCATTGAACAGGGTAATGAACGTTCCACTCGGTCTGATAACATATCCTACAGCACCAACAGCCACTGGTATTGGATCCCAAAGTGCCAGTGACACTGATATGCGTTTGTGAACATGATAAAAACTACCATGAGCAGAAAAATACGTACAGGAATGGTGGTACCGATGGGTCAGAGACATGCGATATCGACGTTCATTTCTCGCCTCCCATAATTTTGGATCCATTTCTATATCGACCTTCACAAACTCTTCTGAGACTGCAGAATCTTCGCTCAAAATGGTCGAGTATGAGACATTGTGTGGTGATGCACTATACAAGTCACCCTCAGCAGAAGACTCAATGATTGTCCCTTCTTGTGAATGAGAATCTTCAGACATGGGACGAGAAACTTGATCTGATGCTCTAAACGAAGGCCTTGCTGTGAGGGGAGTCCGTACCTCGGCCGAGTTGAGTGTTGAAACTGAGCACGTTATGTGAGCGTGCATCCTTATCTAGCTTGTAAAGGTAAAAAGATCGTCTTGTGATACTTACGACAAGGACTGAGAGAAACTGGGGATTGTGGTTCTTGCAGTTCATTCGACTCAGGCATTTCCGGAATGGACTTGGGAGGTGGCGTATCCTGTATGCTTCCAATACTGTGTCGATTCCGTCGCAGAGACCGCACAACCTCCGAAAAAGAGGGACGTGACTCCGGATCACGGTCCCAGCATTGTTGCAGAAGTTCGTGGATGGTGCTCGCCTGGTATTGGGTTGGTATTGCAGGGCGTTCATTTTCTTCTACCTAGTACTTGAGATCCTTGATATCATAATGAATGGACAGACTAACTGAGCACGATAAACTGGACAGCACTATCATCGACGAGGCTCCAAGGCATTTGACCCATGTTGAGAACCTCTACAGAAGTGATAGCGAACGCATAGACGTCAACAGCGGGCGTCAGTTCACTGAGTCCCTGTATCACTTCGGGTGCTTGCCAGCGAAGTGTGCCACCTGCAGGATAGAAAAATGAGTCCATGACCGAGAAAATGATCAAAAAGGCTTACGACATCCGGAAATACTACTCATGCGATAGGCTTCAGCTCGAATTTCGCTTTGACCAAAGTCCGATATTAGGCAAGTATACGTCTCATCGACAAGTACATTAGCACACTACCAGGACGTGATCAACGTCATCCCCGAGGCCTATGATGATCAGTTACCTTGAGGTCACCGTGAAGAACACCGTGCTCGTGGAGATAATCCATTCCCATAGCAATTTCCATCATGAAGCGGTAGAGGTCGCTTTCTCTTGAGGGTCTGAAACTATCCCTACGTATGTGCTCGAGGGTCCGAGCAGAAGAAGACGATAAAGATGGGCTGAGACCCAGTCCTCGGGGTTCCTTCAGCGTATTTACACGCCTCAGATGATTGCCGAGGTCGCCATATTCCGCGAAAGGACTGACAAAAAACCAAGGTGGATTTCCGCTAGCACTGCTAGCTCCGAGCAACTCGACAATATTTGGATGGGACAAGTTCTTCCATATTTCAACCTCCCGAACGAACAGCCGACTTGATGAAAAATCACGCAGGACCTTGATGGCCACCGTTTGACCACGCCAAGTTCCTTCATAAACATCCGAGAAAAATCCAACACCAATGCGGTTGGTACAGTCAATTTCAAACCTACCACTGAGGTTAATTCCGCCATGACGCGAAGGCATTGTCTGGAAAATACAAACCTTGTTATCGTCCAACTGGGCAGAGTAGTAGTCGACTTGCTCATCCTCCTCAGGGAATCAATACCAGTTTCAATGAATTCACGCTCTAGTGTATCTTTCGAATTGTATGCATCCAAATCTGTGGTTGACATCGACCCCGGTTTAGCCTTCTCCAAATGTCTCTGCATCGACTTAATGGCTTCTAGAATGTCCTCTCTGGGTATCTGTAGGAAATCCAGCATAGTCGAGTCGCTTCCAGATTGCAGAGCATTGTCCATCTGTTGTCGCAAATCATTTTGATCTAATTCTCGATCCTTATTATCTTGCACACTTGTGATCTCCTCCAGCGGTTGAAGTAGCCTCCTGGACATAGGGCGAAGCAATGATGGATTTTTCGGAGAATGTGTCAAACTCGGATTCTGGGCTGACTGAGAACAACAGTGACTCTGGAGAATTCGCTGAATGGCTGCTTCAATGCGATCGTCCATTCCAGCTGCAAACTCTTTGATGACTTTGACTGTTCTTATCTGGAATGAAGGCTAGAAAACTGGTAAAAAATTTGAGAAGAATAGGTAGAAGTAGCCATACTCCAAGAATCTGAAGCTCTTGATCGAGTTGTCGGTTCAGAGCTTCGACACGTTGAAGTGTTTCTTCCCTCTTCAGGTATCGCTTGAGGAAAGGAATATTGCTCTCTTTCTTCAGAAGCACTTGAATTCGAGTGAATAATCTACCAAAAAGACTGATTTAGGACTACAAAAGTTGGAAAAAATGTTGTGACAAACTCTTCTATCCTTCGTAAAGAAGGAGAAAGCTCTTGCAGGACAGCTTCTCCGGAACTCTGCAACTCTTGGTTCAAAGTAATAATAATACAGGCACAACGTTCCGTCAGTCGAAGGAAAACCAGCCTATTTGTCTATATGCGGTATCAGAGAGGTTCCATGAACTTAGATTGAGCCACCTACATCAACCTCCTGGACAGCATCCCAAATGTGTAGCAGTAACTTGGCTGCCACCGTCAAACCAGGGACGGGAACGAAATCCAGAAGAGGCATGCTCGCAAGAAGCGTCCTATGCGCCAAAATAGTTGCTGGACCAAGGACGCTGCAGATAGCTTGGCTGACAGTCTATCAATAGGAGTCAAGTTGCGCCTCACGAAGTCGTTATAGTAAATTGAAAAAAGGTCACCTTGCGTGTCTGTTCCCAGTTCCCCTTCTGTTCCTCTGGTACATCAGCTTCCTCTGCATTATTCCATGGGCGTGCAGTAGCCTCTCTACGGTTCAGGGACCACCAGAACCCAGGACTCCCAGAAGGTGATGCTGTAAGATCATCCACTCTTCCAAGGTCAGAGGCTTGAGAAACGGAAGGGGATCTGTCACGCAGAGAAGGCCTATTACTGAGTAACGACGATGGCACTACCGTTGCGGCTGATTCTAGCGTTTGTGGCTGTGCTGTCGTTTTGGTCGGCGTTATCCTGTTCAAGGGGTCTCGCATCCTAGATTCCGAGTAGCCGCGAGATCTGAAAGAGTGCCTTGGAAAAGCCAAGTCAGAGTAAGATTTTTGCATCTTCCACCCTGACTCCTGTTGAAGGACCATGGATGGTAATGTCTTTAGTATTGGACTGGAATCACCATTTGGGAGGACGACGGACAATGCCCTCGGCGCCATTGAGTAGAAAGAGATTCTGGATGAAATGGATTGGCTAACAGATAACAGAATAAGTGATGTATCCAGTAGTGGAGGTTGAGGAGCTGAAAGACCAGTGACGTTTCCATCAGGCTTAATTTCGACTGGTTTCACCCAGAGAACATCAGTCCTAATAATAAGACCCAACCATTTCCGATAAGCAGATTCCAGTATCCCTGGAGCAAATTTGAATAAGCTTATTGAGGCGAGGATAATGGTCATTGATGCTGTTTTATATGTACCATCATTATTTGATGCGAGGGCAGAGATTATCAAGATACAAACTCTGCTAGGTTTGCATGGCATTCAGCTGAAGATCAGCCACAGAGGTGATATCTATATATAGTCGTGTAACATTCCATAAACATATCGACTTATTTCATGAGATAAGTCCCCGTAGACACTTTTGTGAGATCCTCCATTCACACAAGAGGCTTGCTTCGATACAGCAAAACATATGCGGCTGAGTCTTCTCCTACACGGCACATGTGAAGGATGATCAAGAATCATATAAAAAAGATACCCACCTCCACCATCGAGAGTCGCTAGTTTCTCCTTTGGGAAAATTGATACTTTATCATCATCGAATTTGTACCAATCTTCATCATCTTCATCAAACTCCATCGATGCGCCTGAGGCGCCCGAAGCAGGCGATGTTGTACCCTTCGTCGGATGGAAGATAGACTTCTTCACAAATGCCATATAATGACCTGCGTCTGCCGCAGCTCCTTTGTGGGTCACGATAGCTGTTTTAGGAGGCAGCGAATCAACAGTGGATTTCTCCATAATCAAAGAAATCTGTACGAACCAACAAGATCGTAAAGACCAGTCTGGCTGGCGCCAATGTCCTGCTTGATTCCATCATCCACGAGCTCACCAAGTTCTCTAGTTTCCCTTTCCCTATATACGTTTTCATCCTCGAGCTCCCCTGCGGCGATAGCCTTGGCATTATCTCCTCCTTCTACCGATACACTGACGTCGGCCATAGCGACGTCGCCCTCGGCAGTTGCCGCGGTCCCAGTGATTGCAGGTACAGAGGTATTTTTCGTCATCGAAGTCACAACAGCCTTCGTCCGTTTCCGGACCTTTCTCCTTTCTGCGCGCTCCTTCTCAATCTCTTGGAGCTTGCGGCTTGCAGGAAGAAGTTTAGTTTTAAGGTCATCCGTCGCAAGGTCAAGCGCATCAAATTCTGTCGGAAACTTCACTTTGCGCTGCAATGATAGGGGTTATGACGGACGGCCTGAAATGAAGGTGAAATGAAGGTGTTGGCCTCACCATGATCTTGGCTTTTTTGCCAATTTCCGTTCGCCACATAAATCGAACCATATGTATGCTTAGATACCAAGGCAGCCTTGACAATCGCGACTTTTGTGTATAAACAGCTGATCGACCCAGACTTGGAGAATTCTTCTCTAGTTTTTGATCAAGTGACTAAAGGTAGGAGGTTATAAAGTACCTGGAGAAGATGTAAGGCTCACGCACGTTCATGATACCTGTGAGCATATGATTGGTATTGATTGTAATATTGCATTCGACCTTGAGGACCTGTTCCGATGTGATGCTCGCAGGTTCTTCAGGGGCTTCGGTACACGTCAATCTGTGGATGCTCAGACACATTTCTCATCTCAAAGTCGAGTACACACTCCCGTCGCATCTTGCCCATCATATACTGCTCAACAAAACTCTGACTGCCCACGGCAGCTTGAGCCGATGTTGCCAAAGTCGTCCCTTCTCCTGACAAGCCAGGGACATTTCGAAGCGTTTGAATGATAAAACTGTAACATTCTTCAGCATCTAGAGATGAAAGAGTTAATAGTTGAGGAAGATAGTCAAACGGAAAATCGAACCTTGTTGGGCATATCCTCTCATCATCATACTTTTCTCCTGACGGTCTACCTCAGCGAATTGAGGATTCTCCTGAAAATTACCATCGGTATAGTACAGTGATTGAGGATAAGTTTGATCTCACTTGGCGTAGGATGCCGAGGAATTGCATTGGTGTGATACTATCCGTAGTTTTTCCCATATCCCGATACAAATCGCGTAGAGCGCCTGGCAAGAGCGTCGGTGACTGGGGTACAAATCTGGTGGGCATGTCAGTTAGTAGGTTGTATTAAAACTATCAAAACATACGCTGATAAGGCCTGTTGTAGTTCGGGCACGGCGCGGAGTGTTTGTACAGTGGCATTCATGTAACATGTATTGCCCAGACTAGTATTCCGCTCATGGGTAAATATTTGATTCAAGGAAAAATAACGCACTTTTTGAGACCAACTGGCTTCGCGAGCTGATAGGTAAGTAAGTATAGTTCAGGGCAACACTGCCACGGGCAGAACACACCGCCTCAGCCAATTCGGAGTCATCCAAGTCTGTTCGATCGTGAGTGTTAATTTATGTCGATAGGGGAAGACGAACCTTCAAGGAAGATGACTGGCTTTTCAGGGGGTTTTGGAAGCTCCCCCGCGGCACCGATGACCATGAAAGTTTGGCCCTTGAACGCTTAAGTCCTCCGGCTGCTATCATCCAAACTCAAAATGAACTCACTGGCTTTGGTCCTATCTTCTTCCATGATGAATCATCCTAAAAGCGATGGTGATTAGGCAATTCACCTCAGCATTATCGAGAGAAAGGCACCTTCAAGACACCACCCTTAACCATGACCTTCATACGTTCTACTGCGACTCCAGTCACCTGATAAATGACATCTTTAAACGTAGCAGGGGGGAGATCGGGGTCAAGTTCAACATCATGTATCTTCCCAGCATGTTTAATGTGTACTGAGATGGGGGCCATGATTGTGGATGAACAAGTCCAATTATTCAGGACTTAATGACGCGTCGCGCTTGCGTCACACTCTTCCATCACACATGTGATGCGTCGCTTCTTTTGACGTATAAACTGATGCTAATATTCCCCACATAAATTCAGAATCCAGTCACGGAGGCGGTGTTCTGAACATTGTTCAAAGGATATTGCGATTCTCTTCTCAACATATTAAAGTCAATAATCAAAGAATTCATTTTTATACAGAATCCCAGCTCTGGAGCAAGACTCAGCCGCGGGCACTCAACGGGAACTCTACCGTTTTCCAAATGGTCCTGAAAAGATCACCATCCACTCGGTAAAAGATAATTTTCCCCTTAGAAAATGTAGTAGTTTCATTTGACCTCAAGTCAATTAGTTTAGGAGATGAAATTCGTCGAAGTTGGAACCAGAAGATATCTGGTCTCGGGATGTCCTTGAGCCAGTTTCCGGGTAAAATATCAATGATATATTGATGTTAATGTCAGACTGTTCAAGTCGAAGTGATACAGAGGTGTGAAAAACTGCATACATGGGTTCGAAGGGATCTTGAATTCAAGTTAGAAAAATCCAGAAATACATGTTCCTCAGAAAGTATAAAGAATAACCGAATAATCAAATCAAGTGGGAGATATAAAACCATGAACGAACCAAGAATCCTCACCCAACGCCGATGCCCTCGCAATCCTCTGAGTTTACACCACTCCCTTTGGCCTTTTACTAAATGGTTACACTCTACCTAGCTTTTAGCATTTCTACAGAGTAAGGAAATTAACTGCATCTTGCATCATGTCCAGAATCTCACCTGTCTCGTGTAACTAATGGTATATCTCGGAGAGACACACCCAGGTCATGCATGAATCACAAAAGCTATCGCAAATACGCGTGTTACACTGTGGTTGCGTTAGCTTTGCACCAACACATCGGAAGTAGATTTTCAGTGGCTGACAGTATCATTCACAATGGGGCCTTGATAATAAAAACTCCTGAACCTCTTGTTGTTCCCACCGCCGTTATCTTCAACTGTCTCTTGTTTCGTTTGAGTTTGAGGCGGTAAGCTTGGTGCAGAAGGTCGTGCATCTGTTTGAACGGAGATTATTTATAACTCTCAGGAGGAGAGCAAAACTAACACATAGTTTCTGAGGCCTTGGGTTGCTCGGAAATCGAATCAAATGTCATTTCGAAGAAAGGGACAGGTTCTTTTCAAGTCCGTTCCTGCTATGTGTGCACCTCACCGTTATTGATTTCCAAATTGAGCTTAATTCAAAAACTTTTACCACAATGCATGTGGATGGCAATGATAATTTATTTGATGGTAACTGACATATTGATGACATAGTACGTTGGTGACAAGCAATCCTTCCCAGCTGATTAACCCATTTTTATGCTGCTTGAGGCAATGTGCTCATTAGGAGGTGATCTAGTCTGATAATTAAGCTGAATGTCAGAGTGGTGATTGCTTTGTCCAAACTAGTTTCTCTTATCAATACAGAAATATTACCAATCAGAGCATGAATGTCGACTTCGCTGATACAATAGTAGAAGTGAGAATCATTGAGTCTGAATAGCTCTTATCAAACGAATGAGGTAACTCGTCATAGGACATACCGACAAGTAAGAAATTTTTTTACTACCTAGTAGAGTCCTCATGAATTATCTGTCATCAATTTTCTACAGAGTACAAACCTCCAATTACAAGTGGACTAACTAGTCCACCTGTCAGTAAAGAGGATGTAACAATGTGTCACGCCCGTGACCCGCTTACCGACCATCCCTTAATCAGAATTGTCTGTGGTGACCTAAACTGTACCATCAATACTTCGAGACACTAAAGTAGTTCAGCCTAACTAGTAATATCTTAGTTTGTTCTTAACCTAGCCCACCTCCATCTTCAAAATATTTGAATCCTCTTGGGGTAGTGATTCCGGGCCCAGGGAATTACTTCCAGAAAAGCTCTCAAAATCTATAAAGGCCTGATACATTTACCCCGGTCCCTGAATACACAGAACTGAGGTGTAAATTGTCTGCTGACTAAGTAATAAACTGACAAGAGGCAAAGTCAGTTAGTGATACCAGGATATCAGAGACATTGGAAGTGTTGGATTAACTGTGATCAAGTTCATAACAACAGACCATCAAGATGGTATATGATACAATGGTCCAGGAGTGATGAATGAAGTACATAAAACTACAAATGAAATGATAGAAACAATGGTAGATAGACAGAAAAATAATCATACATACATACAAGACTATGCCAGATAACATGAACGCTGAAACAAGCGATCCTTCTAGGAAGGATAAGACGATAGATCCAATATACAAGGCACCAACCAGTAAATAACGCACCAACAACTCGTCTCATATATGATGATCTCCAACTCTCCTCGACTTGATCTCCCACATTCCTTGCTTCCCCCTAGCCAATCCTGAAAATACAAATTTCTCCCCTAAAAAATCAACTTGAAAAATACCTTTCCTACTTTGCCCAGATCGTCCACTACACCTCCCCTTATACGCCTTCCCTAAAGCCGCTCTATCTGCCGAGTCCAACACATCATTATAATAATGTCTATTATAAATAGGAGCTTGCATCTGTAAGCTCATTTGCGCTAAGACATCAAACACCGTCACTCCTGTCGGGTGCGATTGGTGTATATCAATGTACCACGGGAATTTAGGGTGATACAACCGAAGAACCGGTGCAGGTGGATAAGCTGCGAGCTGAGCGAGATCGACTTCATTTCGAGCGATTATCAGGGTATGTCCTTCGATGATTTGATAGCGCAGGTCAAAGGAAAGGACTTCAGATTCCGAAGAGTGACGAAGCACCGGATGCAGATTCCGTTTGACAGTATCAATATATTCTGTTCTCGACGGTCAATAAAATCCCTTGAGAGAAAACAAAATCAAACCTTCCACGTCCGACTTTACCCTTCCAATTCTGGGAAGGTACAATGAAATTCCTTGTTTTGGTACATAGTCCGCTCTCCAATCTCTCGGTCTCGGCGAGAGGTTATCAAAAGACCAGGGTTCTTGGTCACGCAGTGCATATCCAGGAACACACGGGTTCAAGGTGAGTGGTATCACAGGTGCCGACGTTGGAATCATCGTTGGATACACCGTAGGTGCTGGCCCAACAGACCAGTGAGTTCCGTTGAAGCCGGTATTCAGATCAGATTCTGAGGAGCTATCGTGATGTATTCGTGGGGTGCGGGGTCGCGATCCCAATGCACTTGGTCTTTCGACAGCCGCTGAATGTGAATGCGACCGTTTTAACGCTGATTTCTTTGGTGGAGGCGCGTTGGCTGAACCACTAAAGGGCAAATTAGATTGATGAAAACCCGCATCTGTCAAAGGTATAGACTCCAGTAAATTGCTCGAGTGACGACGCTCATGTGTGAGACGAGGGTAATGTGATTGGTCATGGAGGTGATTGAAATCCTTTTGAGTGTAAGGCGACTGATGGGATAGGTATTGGTATTGCGGCTGATAGGAATATGGCGACCATGATGTAATTTGAGGAGGAGCAGAGTGAGGTAGATAATCAGGAGTGTTGATGGTCACAGGGGTCGTAACAGGATATTCTGGCGAGGGTGGGTATTGACCATAAGTCCAGGGTACTGGATCTGGCTGTTGCGCATGTTGTGTCTGGTACTCGGCCAATTGTGATGGATGATAGGGTGAATGATGAGGTAAAGGGGGCAGATAGGGTGAGGGCTGAGGACGAAACTGCGCCGACTGTGGTTGGACAAGATTTGAAGGATGAGGTTGAGGTTGCGACTGGGATACTTTAGTACCATACTCTCTAACAGTCAGGGGTGATCGGTTACTTGGCCACGGAAAGGGAAGGCAAGGGAATGCACAAACCTCGAAGGGAATTGAGGAAAAGGATAATATCCGCCGCTCGCTCCCAGGAGAGGAGATGTAAACACACCTTCTGCACCACCGCCCGTATTCAATCCAGTACTCGCCGATCTCTGAAATGCAGGCGTCCCATAAGTTGAGTTGGACAAGGACATCTGGGGAGGAGAAAGAGGAAGTCACAAAAAATTTCCCGGATAAGAGGGAGGACGGCTTGAGAGAAGAACAGATATCAACTCCGCTTAGAGGACGCAACAAGTCTCAGTCTGAAAACTCCATAGACTGATTTGATAGACTGATGAAGCACAGGGCTACAATGTCACAAAGGATGATCGACAAATACATTATCACGGATAATCACAATTAAATTCTAGCAGCTACGATAATCTAAAGAATTAATTCAAGGTCACCGCGGACTGTGTTCGTACACCGCGTAATCAATTGCTGAAATAAAAAATTAATTCAAGGTCGACGTCCAGACATTCAACAGTGCCAGTCCGGCTGTCAGCGTTATCGGCTCATCAGCAGTGCCACGACAGACCAATGCAAAAGTACCCACATTTCTTGATTTGGGTTGCCCCACACTAGAATATGGCGCTTCACCAACACACTCTGCGACTGTAACAAGTCTGTATCCGGCACTCTGGAGAGTCTGTATCGCGTAAGGCAACACATCACGCACAGAGGTCGCTAATTAAGTGATACGTCAGCAGACGCTATCATGAAATAAAATAGAAAAAACACACGGTGAACGTCGTGCTGCAGTGATATAATACTATTCATATGACTACCGACAGCTTGATTATATTCGGCTTTTTGTTGATCAATATTCAATCCCGTAGAATCCCCGGAGCTAAGAAAAAGAGAAGTAATTGAGGTCAGCACACGTACAACTTGGCGCAGGAAAAATAAACTCACTCCAAATTCCAGGTCACGAGCGTCTCACCTAAATTTGCTGCCACTTGACGCACCTCGTTATTAAATTCTCCATAGGCTGATAAGACGTGAAAATAAGCAATTGAACACGAATCAAGTGTCAGGGAGACTACTCACGAGGACGCATAAACGCGACGTCCACACCGGTAATCTCCTTGATCGCAACTACAACAACGTAAATAAAACAATCTCCTCCAACTTGGCTCAGAAAAATACTCACGGTGGGTCTCAGCGAGCTCCTGTGCGACTGCAAGGGACACGAGTCAGTAATGGACAACAATAGTAATGGAAGTTTCCTCAGCTCACTTTGAGATGCAGATAAACTAGGAAGGTGAGCATGAGACCAAGTATGGGATCCAACTTGGTGCCCTCTAGCAACAATTTCCTTCACGACATCAGCCTTGTCATAAATACATCCCCAATTCTGTCCATCTATCCGAGGATAATCCACTCAATCAAACCATCCGACGCTCACACTCGCATCGAACAAATCACTTACTAATAAAAAACGTTCCTTTCGCGCCATTATCTTCTAAGATCTTCATAGCCTCCCTCGCATAATCAGACGGTCCATCATCCTATTCAAATGAAACAAATTAGTGGTGAAACCCAATTCAAGAATCAAAAGACGCACAAACGTTAGAGCAGCAAGATTGTTCTGTGTACAGGATGTCAAAACTCTTGCCATTCCCGAGGAACGGCCAAGAGGACCAGCAACAACTCCATTAATCGAATCAACAGCCAGACCAAAGACACTGAGAACCACAGCAGCACGAGCGCTCAGAAACATGATTTAGTACGAGCGAGTAGTGGCTGGTGTCGAATTTATCATCCGTCAATAGGTCAGCCTCTTCCAGCTTCGTCGGAATTTCAACCGATCATAGTCAACACTCACAGTGGTAGAGCTCACAGAGCGTTTGATCAAGAAATGGAAAGAGAAATGACAAGGAGACTGATGGTAGCAAAGGCTCAGACGAATTTTGAGGGCTTTATACTTAATGAATGAGTTGCAAATACTACTCAGGGCCATTGCCGCTGAATCTGTCCTGAAGCCGCTAAAATGGGTTAAACAGATGACTCAATGGCATTACGACGCCGGTCGGCGCGCAGAAGTATGAACTCAATCACAGCGGTCAGGCCAAATCCGGGAAATGGTGGGACGTGGACAACTCAACATGATTTGTGGTTGAAAGGGTTGAATAGGGGGGGAGATCTTGATTAACACGCCATCGTCGGCATTAGGACTCAAGCATCAGTAGCGCCTTCGGTAGACAATACAGTTCGCGGATCTTGTATCCGAAATGAAGTTTCAGCGGGAAGCAAATGGCCGTAAACCTTGCACAACCAATGCCATTGATCCTCAAAGAGATATGGAAGGCACAGCGTTTCCCCCCGGAACGGCAACGAGCACACCTGCTTTCCAATGGCAACCTCGTTCACTAGACGTATCGAAAATGGTCGCCCGATGAACCGCCATTACGGCGGAGAGACAAGAACACATTTAAATAGTCCCATTGACACCAGTGATTATTGAGCCTCACATGAGCCTCTGAAGAAAATATCATAAGCAACTTGAATAGATACAACCTCAAGATACAGACCCGACCCCTCTAATCCTTCCTCTTTTTGCCCTTTCCAGGCGTCTTGGGTTCACCACCAGTCAATTCTGCCATCTGCTCATACCAGCTCACATCATCTAGCACTCCTCCCATACTCCCATCTATCGCCATGTCCATCTCACCAGCCAGATCCACCATATCCTCCTTGACCTCGACGTTCTCCTTTTCTTTTTCTTCCGTCTTGGTAGTCACCGCCTCCTTTGGAAGAGTAGTACCACCAAACTTCCTGCTAAACCTGCCCATTCGACCAGTACTTCCAACCTCCTCATCCAATGTTCTATCATTAGCCCAGTTTGCCATATTCCATAGAGGATTATTTGTTGTGTCTCTCGTCAACCTGACTAACGATTTAGGTGACGTTATCCAATGAACAAATGATGATCCATCGGAACGAATCACAGTTTGCGCATATTTCGGTACGACTGGCAATGGTAACACTGGTGGTCGACGTTTCCAGACGTGCGTACGACCGTATGGCGATGTCGATACTGAGCGTATAGAGTCATTATATTTTGGCTGAGAAATCCGGGCTGCTGGAGAATGAAAATGTGAGACGAGGCTGGAGCCTGTTCGTGTGCATAACTCAAGGGCTAGCATATTTTGGAGGGGAGGACTTTTGAAGATACACTGTCAAGTCTATTTGGTTCCCATCAGGTAACCAAACATCAGCCTCGGTATTCAAACTAAAGCAGATAAATAGATAAATATAGATGATAGTAAAACCTATTTACAGCTGGCCTTCGACCCGGCCCTCGATTAATTTTGCAATAGCAGGCCCATAAGCAGGTATGTTACTTCCCTGAAATCCATCAGGATAATTTACTCTTAACTCAGCAGGATGCGTATAGTATCTGAGTATTCACAGAATGATCAACTGAACCCAAGGATAAGACTAGAATACCACTCACGTGTCGTTCCAAACAGCATAATGAGCCATACCAAGGGCTCTTGAAGTCCATTGGTAATCATGCGCAAATCCCTGAGGGTAAAATATCTCGATCACCGTCGAGAATCTTGTCGGTTTCATCCAAACCAGGTGAGTGAGTCCATTTCCATGCACGCCCAACATGAACTAAGTAGACCCCCCAAATCTAAGCAAATCATCGAGAAGAACAAAAAGGAAAACACACGGTTGTCTTCGCAGCAATTCGAACCTGTTCATCCTTGGTCATCTTCTCCGCCTGGATGACATTCAAATCCCATTTCTTCTTCTTCTTATCCGTCTTGGCTTCCTCATTCTTCCTCCTCACCAGCTCTTCCAACTCCTCTACAAGTCGTTGGTGATCCTCCTTAATCAATTTCCGTCTATAATCTTGTCTCGAGATATACGTGACAACTATTGTCTCTGGTGCCCCTAAAAACCTTTGCGCTTCCATACCAACGCCACGCAAGATCTCGTTGATTCCCTTACCCGATCCACGAATGTCGAGCTGCTGTTGAGGTACCTGAATTTCTGGAAGTTTCCTCTCAGGCAGCGGTACTCCAGCAAATTCCCACATCGCTTTACGGACGGGTGCCCACCAACCACCGGCATGTCGACCTCGAAGTTTTCCTAGCTTATGCATACCCTCCCAGGCCTCTGATGCTGTTCTTTGAGTCAAACTCCCGCAAACTCGTCCGCGATGAGCAGCGCTGCGATCCACTAAAAGGGCAAGGGGCAAGAGCCATACACGATCGCCGGTTTCAGAAGCTTTGACCCGGTCTGCCCAGTCTTCTTTGTGTTCAATGGTTATAGAGGGATACACACCCCGAATAAAGTAGGAATTAAATCCTGGACCGTCTCTCCAGCCGTCCGCGTTTGAATTTGTGAATATTACACGATCCAAGTTTGGCGGTGCAGGGTGAAGAGAAGATAAAGCTGAGAATGCGAATTCCTGAGCTGTATATTCGGGCGTTGTTGTTTCTTTCTGCGAAAAGGTGCCATGCCAGAAGGCTTGCACGCCGAAAAACAGTTCAGCAACTAAATGGTAATAATGCCGCAAGAATTGTTTCGGGTCATTCACCAACAGCTGAAAAAGTCATGTACGTCAATCCCGGGAAACGAAATTCAAGAACCAAAAACACACCGTATTCCCTTCAACAGTCCAAACTCTATTTGTTGTGCCTATCTCCGGTTTCCCGCCCCACCTCTCCAAAGCATCTTCAGGTGTGATGAAATCCATATTCTCCCGTGTCGGTTCCCTGGTTGCAATATTTTCGGGCGTATTCACCGCCTCTAGTCCCGTACTCGTCATCATCCTGATCTCGGGAAACTCCTTCGGCGCCGAAGTGAGAATGAGCAATGTCCCATTCGACATATACAAATTTTCGAATATAGTCCATCCTGGTGCATGTGAGCGTACAGTCGTACGTGGAAATTCCTGTCCCTTTCTTTCTAGTAGCGCTGTGCTTTCCGTTGCTGGTGTAGGTAGGATTGTGGTAGTAGTGGTGACAGTAAGGGTGGTAGTGTCGGCCAAGTGCAGTTGATTAAGGACTCTGGCAACTGCAGGGCGGAACTCATGTGAAGATTGTGTATTAATGAGGATTGGATGGTCGCTTCTGTTTCCAGATAGATCAGAGAAGATTAGAGACCAAATGTGGATTGAGGAAGCGCCCAAAAAAATAAGGAAAGCATCTCTCCGCGAAATGGTACTTCTGAACATATGTCAGAGTAAGATATTGGAAACAAACCGAAATGCACACAAGAGTGAGAACCTAAACTAAATAAGGTCAAGATATTTACACGCAGTTTAGTATGGGAGACACAAAGTAGGATGATGACCCACGTGACTGCACCTCGGCTCCCCACCGTGTCGTTCACCGAAATCAACATACATATGTCACAAACATCAGCTCTCCTTCCACTACTCTTCCCCCACATCCTCTCCTTCCTGTCCCGCGTTCCTCAAAATGTCCTCAAACTCGTCGTTTATTTCTCCTCTTTAACAACAACTTTACTCACATACATCCTCGCTCCGTTCATCACATTCTCATCAATTCTATTTGCAATAGCCGTTGGAACTCCATTCAGCTTGCTAAAATGGCTACTTGAAGCTTTGTTTCCCCTATATGTGTTCTGCGGCGTGGCGTGCATCACAGGGGGTCTGCTCGGATTTTGTGGACGATTTCTTTGTTCAATTATCATAAAGTCTCTCAGCGTGGAGAGATGGGCGAACGACAAGAAATATTATAAGGAGACTCCCAAGACTGATGAGAGGAAGGCGAAGAAGAGGAAAGTAGACAGGGATCCGAGACCTGAGGTCAAGTCCGAACCCGATGGTGACTCGCATTGGTACGAGGTTCTGGAACTACGCTACTTCGGTTGACGTACCATCTCAGATATGTAGTGACAATCATTCAGTGACGTATACTACCTTGATCCTTAGCTTAGTCACACCTTCAGTTCGGTCCTACCCTAAGCTAGTTGTGGCAAATGGTATCTATATCTAGTCCAAACTGTGGGCAAGAGTTAGTAGGTGATACACAAGTTTTGAGGTGGATCAAATCGAAAGAAGTTAAACAAACACTACTTCTCACAAGAAACAGTATGCAGTCCTGATTTATTTAAACAAGACGGTTGAACGAGCAACGACGGCAAACCGTAAGCCTGCATTCCCTGCACATCTGATACAGTCCAGTCTTCAGTTTACACAAAAATAAAAAGAGAATATGGACGACCTACTTTCAAGAACACAGGCATATAGGATCCACACTCTTCACAGAATCCTGGCCCATGCCCTCTCCACCTATGAGTTGGATAGCACTCGTGGTTGACCCTTAATTCTTCTGCAAAAGCGTGGACCTGTCTCCTCCATTGCTCTGGTCTTTGTTCCCTTGCCTGATCTCCAAGTTCCCGCCGCAGTCTCCCCTCCGCAGTGTCATATAGCCTCCTTTCCTCCCATTGCTCGCATCCACATGTTTTCCACCTCGCGGCGCACAGATAACAGAATTGGTACCCACAATAACATGTTATATGGTTACACCCAAATGATAATTCAATGATCCTTTGGCACTGTGGGCATGTTTGCCAGCCTTGGGATCGGGCAAGATCTCTAACTTGTTCTGTGGCGTTGTTAAGTTGACAAGTATCATTTGGATGAGCACGCTGACGGCAGTCAACACAGGTCTCAACCCGGCAATTGTCACACTGTAAATTATTGCGCTTGTTCCGTTTGACCTCTTCCGCATCTCCAAGGAAAACAGAACAAGTCGCAATATGACAATACACACGTGCATTGGCAAGTGTGCTAAATTCCTTAGCTTTTGATTGGAATGTTGCGAGTAATTCTCTAGAGAGGTAACGCGTGAACGATTCGACGGGGATGTTGATTCTGCAGCAACGGACGGGGAAGAGGGACTCATCCGTCGTGGCTGAACTGACGAGGCTCACAAGACAGTCTTTGCAATAATTGTGATCGCAGGGTGCCTTAACAGATGGTGTGGTAAGGGGAATTCGGTCATTACAACTGACACATTGAAGACTACAGCTGCACAATGAGAATAGTCTGCTTGCTGGATGAGTAGACGAACCGTTCAGATATGGCTTGGCCGAAGGCATTCAATAACCTTGCCGATGAGCTATGTGGTGAGAAAGGGACTTTAACATTCCTATAGCCAAGAAAACAAATTGTTCATTACAGTCAAAGAGAAAAAGGGATAAATACCTTCCCTCTGGCGTCAAATTGGTTGACTTGGGTGAAAGAGCTTCATAGATATCCGTCGGGCTTCATTAAAAAAGTTAAGCCAAAGCTAATTGCAAGGCCCTAATGACCTACGGTTCATCATGTCCAGTTTTTACACCCTGCCGAACCGCTCTTTGTTCCTTTGTCGAAACAGGTAATTGTTCACCCCTGCTCAAAGCCAAAGCAGCTTCATGGTCCTGTCTTGCGACCCGTTCATTCAAAACCATCTGTTGAATCAATTCTTGATCCATCCTCATCGCCTCTTGCATCCTCCTCACGATTTCCGCATCTTGAATCTGTTTCAACATACCCTCCAGTTGTTCAGATTGAACCTGGATTGCATATTCTGCATCGTTGCGTGGTGCGTCGTGACGTGATTTGCCTTTGTTCTGCAAGTTGAGTTCTTCAAGGTCAGAGGAAAGGAGTTCTGCAATTAGTGCAGATGTTTCTGTGTCCAAGTCCATGAACGTAGTGGCGTTATCAGTTCTATTATTGACAAGAGTGGCTGTTGAGATGTTGCTGGCTGAAGCATTGTCCAGTGACCCAAGTCCTGGACCAGTGATCGTCAGTGTAGAGCTTCTCGACACCGACGACGCTGAACCAATGTATGGATAATTGGACATCCCAGTTGAACACTAGCAGAGAAAAAAAGTAATAAGTGATCTCTGCGGATTTCCTATGTGGCGGAAAGGAAGGCAGAAAATCTTCTTGATTTGGTATTTGTGACAGCGGAATTTTAAATGTACCATGCTACCTATGGCGAATCATCCTGATGCATTGGTTATCCTTATCATAATCGGAATTTCAATGACACAAACGAATTTGAAGTTATCATATTACTGTATCTGCATATCACTGTATTTGTATCTCATTCGATAGTCCACCCGAATGTCCACTGTTGTATTGCCAAACAGACATTGTTTTGATAATCAATTTCCCACAGGGTTTGATGATCAATTATGTAATCAATCGTCCACCAGGGCAGTGAAACACTCCAAACACCCAAGGTGGCTAATTGGATACCTCGAAGAAAATACTGCCGAAATGACGGTAAGTGTGATTTTTTCGGCCGCCAAAAGTGAGATCATAATAACTGGATCGGTTTTTTCGTTGTTCATGAAAAAGACTCAAAGTCCAAGTTGAGGACCACTTCTCCCGATAATCGTCGGTATTGTGCGCAAAGCCTATAACCTTCCCATTTTTCCTCTCCAAGAATTGTGGGACGCTCGCATCATGGACATTCATAAAAATTGGTCTACAAAAAGGCGAACCAATCACAACCTGGGCTGGCGTGACTTATCTATCAAACTTTAAGGCGCTAGTGTGGCAATTGCCGAAT
>Ga0153957_100153_pt1 | contig 47387 bp, 48 predicted proteins | sample TSFL041MetaG_FD_104745 | JGI IMG/M metagenome (GOLD analysis project Ga0153957, IMG submission 104745) | Attine ant fungus gardens microbial communities from Florida, USA - TSFL041 MetaG | ecosystem: Host-associated > Fungi > Mycelium > Unclassified | place: USA: Florida, Wekiwa Springs... | reverse complement strand
TAAGGCTTCATAGTCTGAGGATTAGACCTCAGACTTAACAACATCTTTTGTTGCTTATTCTACCTTGCTTGAGAATCCAAAACTCTTCAATCACAAACTCAGTAAGTGACCTTTTGTGATAGTAAGTGCTGTCCTTCCCTTCATATCATGTTTTTGGTCCCAATAATATGATGTCATCTAGAAAGTTTGGCACTTTGTCTGTCTTATGCTGGAGGATGAATGCAACATTGTTATGAAAAATACTGACCAATTCTGTCCAAACTTGAGGGAGCACTGTGAGACGCATGGTGCTTAGGAGAGTATCAAAGATTGTGTAGTCCCTAGACTCCTCTGCTAATGTGTGGTGGTCATACTCTACAAAGAGGTCTAGTCCTGAGTATATTGATCTTGCTGAACATTGCTCTGCATATAAATAGATGAGTGGTGGCTCTTGAGAATTGCAAACAGTGATGGCATTGAGTGGGGTAAGATTGTGAACAATGCATAAGTTTCCATCTTTCTTTACCACTGTAAACCATTGATGACAATAGGAGCTGTATGATGTTTTATATACCCCTGAGTCAACCTTCCTTCTAATAAGCTCAATCACCTTCTCACAGATTCATGGGGGGATTGGCAATGTTTTCCATGCCCATGGCACATGTTCTTGTACCGGGATCTTCACCAGTGAGAAATAATCCTCATGGAACCTCCCTTTCTTTGTCTTGTCCCATGCTAAGCCCTTTTCATTCAACTGCAGCACCTGCATTACCAACTGTGTCTCCTCTGGCCACAAGAAAGTGTTAGACTACAGTCCTATGCCCTCCATTCTCTCCTTCATTAGACAGATCCCTGGCACAAACAAGGGTGGGTATGGAGATATTGATGGTAAGGTCTCTAGGGGATCTTCTGGAAACTGTCTCACAATCCTTATGCCTAACAGCATTGTTCCTGGCACCAGCTGGACCTTTACAGCTACCCTCTTATATGCTAGGCACTGCACCATACTGTCATATGCAACGAACAATGCAAGGACCATCTCTATAAGAGAATCCTTCCCTCCTTTCATTATTTGTCCTTCTCCATCTTTACCTCTCACTACCAACATCCCATTCCTCAGCCTATCCCCAACCCTTTCCTTTGTTAGTACTAACACCTGTCTCCTTTTATCCCCTGGATCCAAAATTTCCACTTCTATACTACCATCTGCTTGCTCAATCTTCCCCAGCTTTATACTCTTTTGCCATGGTCTCTGTTATGATTTGCTCTGACACTTATCTTTTTCTTTATTTAAATTAATTAATTAACAACTATACAACAGTATGACTTAACAAACATGACGTGGGAACATCAGGATCTAATAAAAGGACAAGCAGGGGAAAGGCATGTGTCAATCACACATCTATCAGGTAGCTGCCATGTGTGAGAGAACATGTGGGCAAAAGCTGTCTAACATGGGAAGATACTCAGGACTTGACAAATGGTAGTCCATAGATACCTTGATCTCTCTTAGAATAGCCTTAGCATAGCCACTTGTAATTATATAAATAGCTAGGCAATTCATAGAGAGAACTCTGTCAAGTTCTCCTTGTCTTTAACCTCATACCCTCTGAGGGGGATCCAGGATTGTCCCATGGGTCCTGACAGTCTTCCCAGTAACAACTGGTACAGTGCTGACTGCACCACAAACACATATGCATATGTTTTTACCCCTCCCACTTCCAATTCCAAGTACTCCACACATCCCTGTAACTCCTCCTTCCCTCCGTTTGCTGTTTGCACCATCATTCTTCTCTTTCTGTTTACCTCTAACACCAGCTCATCACATAGGTCCTTTCAAACAATCACAATCTCTGACCCCTTATCTAATACTACCAACTCTCGTTGTTTCCCTATAACTACTACCTCTACCTCTCGCAGTAGTGTCGCAAACTCTAGTGGGGTCCTGAGCATAGTGGCTAAGGTGGCTCCAACTGCTGGCATCCTGTTTTGCATATATGTTTGGTCCACCATCTCCCATTGCAGGTCCCCACTGAGTGCCAACAGGTCTTGAATTTGGATATTAGGTACCTTCACCTCCAGTATCCTTTACAAGACTTGATACAGCGTCTCCACATCTACAATTCTTGGCTCTCGACAGTATGCAGGCTGTTATATCTCCTCTGTCTTCTTCTTTCCACTTCTATTGATCCATTGTTCTCCACCTTCCCCTCCCTTATCTGCCCCTTTCTCTACTTCCTTTTTCCCCTGTGCTCTCATCATCACCAATTCTCCAACCTTCTCCTTTTTACTCTCCAATTCTGCTATAACTCCCCATACCAACTCTTCCTCCTCTACCTGTGTAGCTTCAACAAATGAGCTGAGCTTTGTAGACATTGCTATTATTCTTACTAAGTTAGGTGGTGTGTCCCTCCCATTATTCTTTATATCTATTGCTCTTTTGAGCCCTCCTGGATGGTGAGTATCAATCAGCAACCCATTAGGGTGTGCATAATAGCCATTTGGTTGGAGTAGGGCTCTCCCAGATTGAACATATTCAGTAGCTGTTGGGCAGGTCCTTAAGTGACATTCTGGCTTCTTGCAGAAATGACAAGAAAAATTACACAGCATAGAAGCAGTAGGCTGGGAGTATTTGGGGTAGGAGGGTATCATGGTGGCACTTGTTGCCATGACAGTTGAGGCTCCAAAATGAGAGGGTGGAGGGAGGTTGTTTATCATTTCAGAGGCTAGGACAAATAATTGTGCATAGGTGGCTGTATATGCATTGTCTTTCACATTCAACTGTAGGAGCTTCCTGGTGAGTTCATCTATCTTTTCCTGCCCCTCTTTCCCCTCTTCCTCCTCATTATCTGATTCTAACCCTGTTTCCATCCTAATTACCTCATCCTCTGACTCCTCATCACTCAACTCTCCCCTTCTCTCTTTCTTCCCCTTCCTCAATGTTCACCCCCATCCTCCTCTTGCTGATGCCTTCCTTAACATGAAATGGCCTGCTTCTATTGCCTTTTCTACTTCTGGGATGTGGTCACTCTCAAAGTCAGGGTCTTGGGCCTCTAAACAGTTGCTTATTGCATATTGCAGCTCTTGAGGGAGTTCTTTCCAAAAGTATTCATCATGTTGCTTCTTGTTAATAACATCTGCTTCCACCAGGTCTGCTGCAACAATCCAGAATTTCCTGTAGTATGTGTCCAAGTCCTCTTCATCTTCAATGCTCCCTTTTGCTGACTTTTTGACTAATTTGACCAGTTCAGCCACTGTCAGTTTGTTTTCTAGAAGGGTCTTTAAGTAAGCCCCCATTATTTTCCTTTTTAACATCACATAGTTGTCTCCATATCCCTCTAGTCTTTTCCAGAACTTCTTCATCTCCTTGTCCACATACTTCACCACCATCTTTGTCTTCTCCTTTGTTATCAATCCATGTTTTTTAGCCAACTCCTCAAACCCTTCCAAAAACTCCTTCAACTTCTCTGGATTCCTCAAATCAAATTCTGGGGCTCACCTTGATCCTGGAGCTGGCATGCCCAATACTCCTGTAGTTATGGACGTCAACATAATTAAATTTTTAGTGAGGTTCAATAGTTCTCTTCTTGCATGTTCCCTAAGACTTTCTTCTTTTATCTGAGGTCCCTTAGGCTTATTGCTATTCTTAGCTGCTTTCTTGGGCCTTGTAACATCTGCTGGTCTTTCCTTTAGCTGTGTTCTTCTTCTTGTCCTTAGTGTGCTAGCACTTAAACCATCTTCTGACTGATTTTTGTTAGACATTTTGATAATAGGATTAGAGGATAGACAACTATCCCCTCATGGTGGGCTCTAATTTGTGGGAAGGTAAATGAGTTTAGAGAGGAAAGTTGTTTTAGGCTTTTTTTTTTCTTTGAGAGTAAAAAAGATATATATTTTTTGTGTCATGTTACTTTTACTATTGATAATTACATAATTATCTAATAGAATTGAAATAGAAATTAAATGAATGAGAACACTAATAAAAGAAATAGAAATAGAAAGAGATGATGAAGCACACCCCTGTAATAAAATGGCAGATAAACTGGGGCATCTATGGCAGCAGAATATTTTATTTCATTTTCATTTTCTTTAATTATGTAATAGTTTGAAGTGTGTGGGACACTATGACTCAAAAGGAGTCTGCAGGATAATTCAAGTAGACAAATACTAGTAAATACTGATTTGCATATAAGTAGCTAGACCAATTAGCGAGGACTCTAACGAGTTCTCTTTATCAACTCTGACTTAGAGTATGGACTTAAGTTATCATAACTGACATTCACTACAACCTCCTATTATGCAGGTAGCCCAAAGGCTACCCCCACACCATCTGCCTCTGGGGTCTAAACTTCCCAGTCAGTCTACTTAAACCTGTAGCCCTACTATAAGAAAGTTGGGATTGGTCTAAGATGACCACACACCAAGAGAGTAATAAGAGTAAAACTGGACAGGGATCGAGGTGATTGGTGTCCTGAATGTAGAAAAAAGTTCTAGTGTAGTGACCGGCAGTTGTGATAACTTAGGATTACACTCTAAGTCAGAGTTGACAAAAAGAACTTGTTAGAGTTCCTGCTAATTGTTTTATGCTACTTATACAATTTATCTATTTGTACACATTATATTTCTCTTGTATTTCCCCATCAAGTCACTGTTCCCAATTTGGTAATAAGTTCTCATGCATCCAATAAAAGAAAAGAAAAGAAAAATAAATATTGACTTAGAGGGAATGAACGATTCATGATACCACTTCTCTCTCAAGGGTCCTCATTCCAAGGACTTTTCACAGCTCATTGTATGGGTCCCTCAAATCACCCATATTGTCTTCTTCATTCTCTAATTCTTCCAAATATTTTCTATCTTCCTTAATTCTCTGTCAATCTTCCTCTTCTTCTTTTTTGTTCCACTCTTCCACCATTCCTCCCTTGTACTCTTTCTGTTCCTCCTCTATTCTTTTTAGGAATGGGTTTCTACTATATCTAGAAAATGGATTTCTTTTCTACTATCTCCAATTTTCCTCTATTTTCTTCTAGTACTCTCAGTTGTACTTTTTGTTGCCCCATCTATAGAGCAACTTTGTCATATATCTTCTTGGTAATTCTCTACTAAACACTGCTTTATCTCTCTCTTGTCATTTTACTTCTTCTTCCTCTTCTCTATCATATTCTTTCTTGAATTCTTCTACTAGCTCCATTGCATTCTTTAAGTTTTCTCTGCTTTCCTATGTGTCTTCTTCTGCCATGCATCCCTTCCATTGTACCAGATATTTATCCCTTTTTCATATCTTTCTCTTGTTCATAATCTTCTCCACCTCTCATTTTTCTTCTCCTTCAATTACCACTAGTTGTGGCATTTCTTTTCTCTGCCCTTTTGCTTGTGACTTATACCTTTGTACTTGACTAACATTAACTACCAGATGTATCTTAATTGTACTAGGCAACTCTAATTCTATTGCATTACTAGAGATGATTGCCTTTACTTTGTAAGGTCCTACAAAGCATTTTATGAATTTCTCAGTATGTCTTCTGGCTATTTGGTACTTCAAGTCTTTAGTACTGAGTAGCACTAAGTCACCTATTCTGTATTTCTCTACATCCCCTTTCTCTCTGTCTGTTATGATTTGCTCTGACACTTATCTTTTTCTTTATTAAATTAATTAATTAATGACTATATAATAATATGAATATAATGACTACGATGCAAAAATGTCAGGATCTAATAAAAGGACAAGCATGGAAAGATCGAGTGATAATCTGAGCTTGATCACATGCCTATCAGGCAGCTACCATATGTGAGAGAACATATGGGTAGAAGCTATCTGATGTGGGGAATTACTCAGGACTTGACAGATGGTAGTTAATAGATACCTTGATCTCTCTTAGAATAGCCTTAGCATAGCCACTTGTAAACAAATAAATAGCTAGGCAATTCATAGAGGGAACTCTGTCGAGTTCTTCTCATCTTAACCTCATACCCTCTGAGGAGGATCCAGGATTGTCCCATGGGTCCTGACAGGAGGTACTGTTTCAGCTCCTAGTTCATCCTTTCCATTTGGCCATTAGTTTGTGGGTGGAATGCCATGGACAATTTTGTCTTGATTTCTAGCATGTGATTTAGCTCTTTCATGATATCTACTGCAAAATGTGGTCTCCTATCCGAGATAATGCTATTTGGTAGTTCATGTAATTTCCAAATATTATCTCTGAATAATCATGTTAGTTCCTCTGTATTCATTCTTTCTGTGGTAGGTACAAAATATACCATCTTTGTGAATCTATCTACTATTACCAAGATTGAATCATATCCTTGAGCTAAAGCTAACTTTGTAATGAAATCTGCACTGATATGGGTTCACACCTTCTCTGGAATCAAATTTGGCATTAACTTTCCTGCCGGTAGTTGTGTTTGATTCTTGTTGCATTAGCAAATATCGCATCCCTCCACATATTGCTTTACTTCTCTAGTGATCCCTGGCCATCAGAAGTTTCTCATTATCAATTCCGCAGTTTTCCACTGTCCTCCATGTCCCCCTACAGGCCTGTCATGATGCAGCCTAATCACCTCTGCTCTCAACTTCTCATCTTTAGGGACATATACCTTCTCTTCTTTTAGCATCAAACTGTCCTCTTGATGCCACTCTTCATCTCTCAACATTTTTACATCTGCTCACTTCATTTCCTCTACTGCCTTTATTACTTCATCATCTCTCGCTTCACACTTTCTTACTTTATCTAGTAAGTCTACCTCTTCTATTATTACTTTCACTGCTCTAATCCCTTTTGCTTCTAACTACTCCTTCTTTACCAACATCTGTTCCTTGTTATCTTTCGCCACTCCTATTTCCCAATCTGGTCTCCTGCTCAATCCATCTGCCTTCCCCATTTTGCTTCCTGGGATATACTTTAATACAAAGTCAAATCTTGACAAGTACAGAGCCTATCGCACCTGTCGGCGATTTAACTTTTGATTACTCATAAAGTACTCTAAATTCTTGTGGTCCATCCACACCTCAAATTTACTCTTTGTCCCTTCTAGAAAGTATCTCCAAGCTTCTAAGCATCAAATCATGGCCAACATTTCCTTGTCATGTATTTTGTAGTTTTGTTCTGTTTCATTTAATGACTTAGAAATGTAGGCGACTAGTCTCTATGTATTGTTCTTGTATTTAATAGACAACACCCCTCCTATTGCAAAATTAGAAGCATTTACCTCTACTCTGAACTCTCTGTCTAATTCAGGCACAACTAATAAGGGTTGGCTTGTAAAGACTTTCTTCAGCTGCTTAAATGCCCTTTGCTGCTTGACTTCCCAGTTCTACTTCTCTTCTTTCCTTGTCAAATTATTTAAGGATCGGGCTATCTTTGCAAAATCCTTTATGAATCACCTATAATAATTGGCAAGACCCAAAAACTTTCTGATGTCTCTGACTGTCTTTGGTACAGGCCAGTTCAACACCCCCACTACTTTATTTTCCTCTATCTCAATCTTTCATTGTCCCATTACTACTCCCAGAAAGTTCACCTTTTGTACCTTCCAGGCACATTTCTCTGGTTTTACATATAGGTCATTCTCCTCCAATCTTTTCAACACCTTCTCTACAATCTCATCATGTCCCTCTTCTGTCTCTGCTCCTACTAGAACATCATCTATGAATGCCACCACTTTTCCCTCATTAATCATATCCCTCAGAATTTCATTCATTATACCTTGAAAGGTAGCAGGTGAATTTGTCATCCCAAAGAACATAACTATGGGTTTATATGATCCTACATGTGTAGTAAAGGCCACCTTCCACTCATCTCCTTCCTTTATCCTCACATTGTTATAGCCCTACTGGAGATCCATTTTAGTAAACACTCTTTTGTTACCCATAAAGTTTACTAAATCTGTAATAAGTGGCAGAGGATAATTATTCTTGATTGTCTGCTTGTTGAGTCTCCTGTAGTCTATAACCATGTGCTTTCACCTGTCCTTCTTGCCTACAAAGAACACCGGCAATGTTTGAGGTGATTTTGAAGGTCTAATATAACCCTTCTTCAAGTACTCATTAACAAACTTCTGGACCTCTTCTTTCTCATTTCTAGAGAGAGGGTATACCCTTGCTTTGCTTATCTTGAAGTCATCTCTGAGATCAATTACATGGTTCCACACTTTTCTAACTAGCATCCTTTCAGACTTCCATCCTAACTCTCTCTACATGTCCTTTGTAGAACATGTTCACTTCTACCTCATGAGTGATTTCACCTCCACTGTTACTGGTGCCATCTACATTTCTCACTTGTATTGGCTGATTTAACTTGATCAACCTATAATCTCCCTTTTGAGCTAGACTCCTGCTCATAAACATCCCCATTACTCTACTATTCAACAACACCTTCACCATTCTTCCTTCATGGGTATCTATTCTCTTGATATCCACATTCATCCATACTTCTCTTAAAGGCTTAAACATTTGTCTCACTTCTCTCATGTCCCCTTTCTGTACTGCCTTCTAATTGATAGTTCCTGGCACACTCTCTGGATTAGTAATTCCACCCCTCCTCTTCTGGGCCCTAGGCACTGACCATTCCATCTTTCCACCCCAGTTTCACCATGGCACTTTCTTTTTTGTTCTACAGGGTAGACAGAACACCTCTCCTTTCTTATTCCTTTCTACCTTTCCTCCTATCACTGCATCTTTGCCTCCACATATGCTACACTTCACTCTTTCTGCTCTGCCTCTTTCTGCTTCCTTCTCTCTCCAATTCCATGCCTCCTTGCAACTTCCACACCACATGTTGCACAACTGCCCTTTGCTCAGAAAACTCTGCTGTCAGGATCAGTAGGGCAGTCCCTGATCCCTCTTTAGGGTTATAGAGATTAAGACAAGGAGAACTTGACAGAGTCACTCTATGAATTGACTAGCTATTTATATAAGTACATATGGCTATGGCTAGTCTATTCTAAGAGTAACTATGGTACCCATCTATCAAGTCCTAAGTAATTTCCCACATCAGACAGCTTCTGCCCACATGTTCTCTTATATATAGTGGCTGACTGATAGGTGTGTGATCTAGCTCAGATCATCACTTGATCCTTCTTATGCTTGTCTCTTTTATGTTCATGACATTCCCACATTGTAGTTGTTGTATCATGATGTCATTAATTAATTAATTAATAAAGAAAAAGAATAAGTGCCAGAGCAAATCATGACACCTGCCCCCTATTCTCCTAAGTTTTCATTCCCTTGTAGTTGCATCTTCTGCACTCCATAAGGGTCACTACCTCCCACCACATTGTTCACCCCTCCATACTCATTACTGCTCCTCTTGGAGGCAGTCCCCTCATTCTACAGTGCTCCTTTAGCTTCTCCCACACATCTCTTGGTGGTGCTGCTTCCTTCCTCTTTCTCTCTTTCATTTTTGAACACTCCCATTTCTTGTGTTCCTCCTCTCCACACCTAAAACACCTTACTCTCTTTTTCACCACTTCCTGCCTCCTTATCTCTCTCACTCCACACTGCATTACTCAACTCTTTAACACCTCAAATCTATTCTGAGGGTTCATCTTCTTCATCTCCTCTTTTCCACTCCTACACTTTTGGGCAAGATACCTGAACCTTCCACATCATCTGCATAATCTCCCTTCTTTCCCCTTCTAATTCTGCCCTTAGTTTGGCAAGGGCATGCCTGTGGTTGAGCATGTTGCTCATAAGGTTATTGTATTGGTCCAAAGACATTGTGTTATGTTCTGGACAGATGTTGCATAAAGAAAAATAAATATATTTCTTAAGGGTTCATAGTATGTCTACTGGGGTGCACAAGTCTTCTCCCAGCCAGATGCCTACTGCCTTACTGACTACTGCCCTAATGATACTTTGGCTATCACTCCACAGAGGAGATCCCTACTATCACAAATAGCCACTTACTTATTTGTGATTGCTTTGAGTTTAGAGGTTCTCAAAAGTGTTTGAAGTGATTTAGAGTAAGCAACAAAAGATGTTGTTAAGTCTGAGGTCTAATCCTCAGACTAGGAAGCCTTATATACATGAATAGATTATCTGTGCACCTAGACAGAGCATCATATGTTCTACTGCCTATTGTTCTACATATGGTCATCAGAAGCATATTGAAGAGAGCTTCTATATGCACATGGAAGTGAACGTCTGCATTTGGCGGTTCCCGAGATATCTGCCGATCAGTGTCCGGCACTGATTAACTGATATCTCAGTGAGTACTGATCACTTTGACACATTTTGAGCATTGTTTGAAAGGTCTTTATGAGGGCTTTTGGACATATCCTAGACCATGGAAATTGTGCAAGTATCCATGGAGTTATGGCCAAATAAAGTTTGTGACACCTATACTAATTGCCTTCTTAAGGATGCAGCAATATTCCTCTGCATAGAGTGATCACAATGGACCAGTAGCATGGAGTATATAGTATGAAGAATTTACAAGTAACTACCAAGCACCACTCAGTTGTAAGGTCTGGTCTAAGCTAGTACCTGAGCTTGGTCCTAGCTGTCCACCTCTGGGGTCTAAACTTCCTAGTCAGTCCACTTAAGCCTGTGGCCCAGCTATGAGGAAGTTGGGAGTGATCTGAGTCAATCACACACCAAGGGAGCAATAAGAGTAAAGTTGAACAAGGATCGAGGTGATTGGTGTTCTGGAAGTGAAAACAAGTTCTAGTGTAGTAACCCTCAGTTGAGATAACTTAAGGTTACACTCTAAGTCAGAGTTGATAAAGAGAACTCATTAGAGTTCCTGCTAATTGCGCTACACTACTTATACAATTTATCTATTTGTCCACATTAGGTTTCTCTTGCATTTTTCTATTGAGTTACTGTTCCCAAGTTGGTAATAAGTTCTCATGTGTCTGATAAAAGAAAAGAAAAGAAAAAGAAAATAAATATTGACTTAGAGGGAATGGGCAATTCATGACACATATGCCTCATTCAACAAAAATGGTCAGTTCAAGATTTGGACTCAGGAGATTGACTATGATACACCTAAAATGCCTTTTAGATTCAACACAACTTGCTAAGAACAAGTGATATCACAAATGAGAAACCTGGTCAAGATGATAGGACTAGTGAGTTTTGATATGGGTATTAAACAGAACTGCTGCACTTTGGGTGATATAACATCATATCACTTGTCATCATTCCATCGTCTCAGATTAACACACTTGTAAGGAACAGTCACCCAAGTAACTCAAGTAGGCAGCTCCCAACTCTAAGTCAGAGCAGACAAAGAGAACTCATTAGAGTCCCTGTTGGATTTGAGTACACTACTTATACCTATTCTACCTGGTCTGTCCACTACTTTCCCATGGTGATCATGTGACATCCCATGTGACTTCTCTGATTATGTAAGTCTGTTCTAAAAATAGAAAGTAAAAAAATGGAAAAGAAAAGAAAAAAAAACAGAGTCTTTGTGTCATGATTCATGATAACACTAGCATGTTTCATCTTCCTTCTAACTTCCTTTTTCTTCCCTATAGGATGAAGACTGAGTTCCCTTATATTAACCTATTAGCCTACTTTTGTGCTCTCAGTTGTCTACCTTCATAGGTAACTCCTGAGGTGAGAATAGTAGTTGTTAAGATTCTAGTATGCTGACTCCACCTGTAGACATACACTTCTACAGGTAATACATTAGTTGTCTACCTTCATAGGTGACTCCTGAGACATACACTTCTACAATGGGCTACGAGAGAAAGAGAGAGTTGAAGGCTCCCTAGTCTCTAAATGTAGATACAAATCATAAACACTTTTTGACCACAAAGAACTACGAGTTCGAGCTATGTTTTTTTTTCGATGAAACCAAAAAAATAAAATTTGGGGGGACGCGATGACGTGGGTACAACGAAATGTCAACGAGTCACACGACGCTGATCCAAAAATAATGTATGTACGATCTTTTTTTCAGATGCGTTTTCATCATGAATGCCTGATGTGATAGAAAAATGGAACTTGCGGTCATCATTATTCTATCTCGTATCATCTCGTATCATCTCGTATCAATCCGCATGATCGATCCTTCATTAAGAATCAGAATCAGTGAAAATTGTAACATGTCCGGTTACTTGGATATTAGACCATCAATCTATGATGAATACAGAGGGTTACCCTTTTTTTGATAGGGTGTGAACAAAAGTTTGTCGGGCTCGGGTTAGCTTACATCATATCAGTAAGGAAAAAGTTTTGATGTTGGCATGTCCTTTTGATTTTGAATCGAAGAAGAGGGAGGAGCGGGGGAAGAAAAATGCATTTCTAATGATACATATCGATCAAAAGGTAACGAACGGTTTGGTTGGTTGGTTGGTTGGTTAGTTTTGGGGAGTTACACAATTCCGAGTATTGATGAATGATGATGGTTACTATACCCTAAAAATGTCGCTCATGACCTCGTTCTGCTTGTTCGTTTTCGTAGAATAGAAACGAAACTTGGCATTGACCCCCGCTCTATCCATTTCAGCAGAAAAAAAAAAGTAGGGAGGGGGGGGTGGTGTAAAAGTCAAATATCAATGTCCATTTGAACAAAAAGGCCATCACGACCGACCATGAAATATGAAGGAAAAAAAAAAAAAGATGTGTGTTTCATTGATGATGGGACAACTTTTTAAACGTGTTTCAGTCCCCCCATTTCGAATCAAAAAAAAAAAAGAAAAAACAAATTCCGGGTAGCAACCCCGATGGAACGGTGTGAGCTCTACTCTACTCTGCTCTGCTCTGCTCACGATATAGATATGTATATATACTCCAACGCATCGAGACCAATCCCAACATCCTATCCCCCCTTCTTTTTTTTTTTTTCGTTCACTTTACTATTTTTCCAAACGAGTTGACCTCGTCTTTCATTTCATTCTATCTTATTGCATCTTTTTTTTCTCTCTCTCTATTCTCAACTCTCGACTCTCGACTTGAAAAACAATGCCCACCAACCTCTCACAAACCCTTCTCCCGCTCCTCTTACTCCTCTTATCCACCCAAACCGTCCAAGCCAAAAACGACTGGACCCAACCTTGTTTCGACGGTGTCTGTTCATACGATCTTAACACCACCGCTACACCCAATGGAGGTGAGGCTTCTGGAACGCTCAAAATCGTAAGTCAAAACCATCTTACAAAAAAAAAAAACATACATACTTACGACCCCTTTTTTTTACAACAAAAAGTGGGGATCACCATATGCTATCGCTGATATCACACCAGCAAGTGGATGGGAAATCGTATCCTGTGATCCTCACAGTCTAGCACAAGATATCAGAATCGTATGTCGATCATCATCCGACCCGGGATGTGAAAAGTTGTTTGCTTCGCCGAATAATACGGGAACAGCAGCACGACGACAAGTTGTTTCATCATCATCATCATCATCATCAACTACGAGCACGGTAGATCCTTCGGCTACTGCTTTACCTACGGACGGAAAGGAACAAGGTGCTGTAAGCAAGGTGGTCAGACTCTCAGAAAACGTACGTCCATTTGACGATAGAGTTCACTTTTGCGTCCTCAACTTTTTTTTTTTTTTTTTTGTCAGTGTGGAAAATCTGCCTTTGCAAGGATTTCAAAAGCGTGGACGCCAACAAACCAGTCAATCCCTCATAATGTTGCCAGAAGGCTTGTGACAAGGGATGGCGAGACGCCTGTGGTGCGAGCCCTGAGTATCGATATGAACTTTGGTGCTAGTGATTTACAGTACGTATTTGTCCTTTTTTTTGCTTGATCAGTGGGGTGAATCTGTTTTTTTTTTTCAAGATACGGACCAGTGAACTTTGCCATGGTTGGAGCCAACTTTGCTGGAGCAGCCGCTCCAGGTGATCTAGATACATCCAGCATAAACGTGAACAAGAACAATGCCGGTGTCGTCAACAAACGAGGGGCTTCTGATTTTGTGAATAATGCAGTGAACAGCGTTTCCTCGTTGAATAATTTCAATGTCGACAAGACGACTACGCTTCCACCCTTTGACCTCGACAAGAAGTTTAATCTTGTTAATCAGGAGATCGATTGCTCGGCAGCGATTGCGGGGAATTCAAGTGTGGGTGTGAATGGCAAGGTCACGGTGGATGTGGATGCAAAAGTACATGCGGTGGTGAGTGTGGGTGTTGCGGCTACTGGGACGATTGTCCCCCCTCAAATGGACGAGTTTGGCCTCACGAGTGGTCAGTGTTCGAACTTTGGCCATGAAGGGTTGTTGACAGTGATAGCGCAGGCATGAACGCAAATATAGACGGCTCGATCGCTCTGAGTGCTGGTGTTGGCGGCACATTGGATTCGGGTAAAATTAAATTATTCGAGACCGGTGTTCCTGGACTCGATTTCCCAGGGTACGTCCATGTGCGTGTGTGGGTAGACATCGAGACTAACAACTTGTGCAGGATTGTGTCGATTGGTCCAACTCTGCAAATTAATGCACAAGCGAAAGCATCTCTTGACCTGGACGTTGATATGACATTGGGCGTCAATTACGATATAGGCCAAGTGAATTTCACGTTTCCGACGGGTGGAGGCCAAGGAGGTTCATTCACGCCGGGAGATACCCGTATGTCCATTATCACTGGAAAGACACTTTGACATATCAACATTTTTTCCCAGCGTTAAAGCTCTCCGTACAGCCATCAGCGACGGCGACAGGTACAGTTGAAGCGCATTTAATCCCATCCATCAACTTTGGAGTGAGCGCATTTGGAGGAACGACCGAGGCAGAAATATTTGTGAATATTGATGGCTCGAGTAGTGTGACTCTGAGTGCTAGCGCCCAAGAGAACCTAGGGCGACGTTCGGCCACTGGGCAGAAACACGGAGGGGAAATCCGTGGACGCGGATTGATTGGTGAAGCGTTCTTTGCGAAAAGGAGCCCGGGGATATTTGGAGACATCGCAGATGATATCAAGGGTGCTGCTTCGAGCGCTGGAAATGCGATCAGCAGTGCGGCTGGTGCGGTGAAGGATGCGGTTACTGGGAAGGATGGATCGGATGGTGCAAGTGACGCGAGCTCTACAGCAGCACCAGCTGCAGACACAGCAGCGCCTAGCACGGACAACTCGTCCAACAGCAACGGAGATGGGACGGCTTTTGGTGGATGTGCGGATGTGAATGCTGGACTGTCGGTGGACGTTGGAGCGAATGCGGCCTTCTTCAACATCTTCAACCCCTCTACTCAATTTTCGCTGTTCTCCAAGACCTTTCCGCTGTTCAAGGTACGTTGTATTTCCTAGTTGAGTGGACTGGCTGACGATGGGGATTGTTTAGAAATGCTTTGGAAGTGCAGCCCAACGGCGACGTTCCATGGCGCCTGTGAGCAAGAGAGGGTTTGGTCTCAAGTGCAATACTCCGAATGGGGGGGCGGCAGCGACGTTGGTGGACGATGTGGTTTCTGGGTCCAAGCTTGTGTAGTTAGTAGTAAATAGAAATAACAAGAAGCTGTTGTGATAGCGTGGCTGTGCAAGCATGGAGCCTGTGTACCAGGTCAAGCTCCTGGCTGCCCTGCAGAGTGGTGAGCGACTTGGCAGACTATGATGGAGCGAGATTGACAGGGCCAGGCGACGCAGGACTGATAGTGCCGTTCTTGACGGAGATTGGCAAGGAGAGAGGGGAGGACGGGATAGACACAGCAGCAGCAGCTCTCCATCTCGCTGTGCGCTGTGCTCCATGTCAGTCGTCGTCGCCGTGCACGCTTGTCCTGCTCACCCTCTCTCTCACAGTGTCCACCATCCACCTCCTCCTTTCCCACCGCGCCATATCACCCAATGCAGTCCACTCGGATGCCACTCCACTCCACCTCGCTGCCTCCTTGGGTCGAGCAGACGTCGTCTCCCTCTTGTTGGACCAGGACGCCATAGACGATACCATCCGAGATGCCCAGGGAAGAACATGCAGAGATCTCGCCAGGTCCCAGCACGTCGCCAGACTCATCGACGGTCAGCATCTGCTTCTGCTCGTTGTCCCAGCCACTTACCCCTCCCCTCTCTCAGATTCACGATCCTTCCTCACCGCCTCCTACCGTTCTCTCCTCCGTTCCTACATCCTTTCACCTCCATCAGACCCACCTCCCCCCGCACTCCTCGCCCTGCTTTCTTCTCCCCGTGCCTCCTTGTTGGATCTCTCCTACCTCGACGACGCTTCTGGGTCAGCCATCCTCCATGAGGCCGCTAGACGCAAAGATCTCCGCTTGATAGAACTCGCCATACGCGCAGGCGCCGATGTTTTCGTAAGGAACAGGAGAGGTAAAATGCCTCTCGACAGTGCAGGCAAGGACGACAAGGTCCGCGTGTTTCTGCGACAATGTGAGTGGCCTCTCATCTCGTTCACCTTTATTCATGCGCAACTAGTTGCCAACCACGACAGGTCATTGAGCCAGACCCCTGTGCTCACAAACGAACCACCAACACTCAAGGGGTATCTGAACAAGTACACAAATGTAGCTAGGGGGTACAATACGCGTTGGTTCGTCCTGACCAATGGGGTCCTATCATGTTTGTCTTTTTTCTTTCTTGCTTCCATTTGTTTCTAATCGTGCAATAGACTACCGACACCAAGACGATGAAACTATTACCTCTAGAGGCTCCATCTCCATGAAAAATGCCTTTCTCAAAACCTCTACCCCTCACAACTCGGCGCCATCGTCCAACAAACCCTCTCTGCGATTCGAAATTCATTCCCTTCCATCTACTCATCCCTCGTCTTCTTCGCAACAGAAATGGTACATCAAAGCCAACCATCCTACAGAAGCTTCAAGATGGATCACAGCTATTCGCGCATGTATGGACTGGTATACAAAGAGGGATCGCATGACCGGCTATGACGCGACACCCAATTTGACGGTTGGGGGAGCAGAGGTGGACATGATAAGAAGAGCCAGTGGGGAATCGTACAGCGACTCGAAATCCGTGTATTCTTTCGTGAAATCCAACAGGCCGCAATTCCTCGGTCGGGCATCGATGGCCCCGACTGGTTTGTCCATTTCTGTCTCTGGTACTGGCACTGGAGGTGGAGATGCGGATTCGATCAATGTTGCTAGTGCTGTGGATCCAATCGTTTTGCCGGATTTTGGTGTCCTTCTGGAAAGGGGGGAAGATGAAGATGAAGACGAGACCTCGTCTACCGATACAGGGGCGAGAGGATCAGGCCAAGGACAGGTACCACCGTTTGAAGCCGAGTGTGAGATTGTGGCGAATAGTGTTGTCATGCAGCTAGAAGCCGTACAACAGCTGGTCGTTGGCTGTCTTGGCTCCACGACAACGGCATTGGGTACCCGCCCCTCGCAGTCGTGTACAACATCAGCACCGTCGATGATACCGGGGCATTTGTTACAACCTTTAGCCATGGAGCCGAGTGTCTCGTCTTCGAGATCGATCCAGTCTTCATCTGGCGTGTCGGTGTCTTCATCCAAAGCGTCGTCTCGTAAAGCTCATCTCGCTCCCACGCCTCCTTCTACGACTACGGTTCCCCTTCCCTTACCTGTGTCGACTGTTTCCTCGACGACATCGCATCCGCACGAATCGCTCATCCTCACAAGCTTTGATCAGCTTTCTGCCCTTCTCAACAAACATCTGGATATTGTATCCGCGCGTGAAGAGTGGTATAAGAAGAAATTGAAAAGTGAGAGGAGGAGACAGAGTGTTTGGGAGGAGAGTTTGAAGACTGTTGTTCGAGAGGGGGAGATGTTGGAGAATGAGTTGAGGGAGAGGAGGAGAAGGAGGGGAAGTGTGCGTGCCGGGGATTTGGGAGGTATAAGGACTGCAAGTGTTGGGAGAAAGAGGACGGAAACGATCAAGGCGACAGAGGTAATGGAGGGAGTTGTGCCGCAAGATGGATCCTCCTCACTTGCCCCTCAAGTGACCATGGAACCCATTGCAACGTTGTCACGACAGCAACCCGGGCCCGAGTCGCCAGCACGAGTTGGATTGAGTACGATGGTGGAAGAGGGAGAAGAGTATGATGATTCAGAAGACGAGTTTTTCGACGCGATTGAATCGAATAATTTACCTGGATTGGTGATACCTCGGCCGCTGAGCATGTTGTCGAGTCCTGCTCGTTTACCGTCGTATATCTCTGAGGAGCCGTATTCTGGTACGTGATGTCGATTGATACTCATATTCTTTGTCATTTGTATTTTTCCTATGCAGGCTACAAGCGACTCCGTACTCGACTGGAAATCAAGAAGGATGAGAGACCACCGACTAGTTTGTGGAGTGTTTTGAAACATAGTATAGGGAAGGATTTGACGAGGATTAGTTTTCCGGTGTTTTTTAATGAGCCGACGAGTATGTTGCAGAGGATGGCGGAGGATATGGAATTTAGTGAATGTTGTGCGTTTTTTTTCTTCTTTGATCCCCAAAAAAAACACTGATGTGGGTAATTAGTGGATACGGCTGCGACACAACGTGATTCGTTGAAACGGTTGGCGTTTGTGGCTGCGTTTGCGATGAGTAATTATTCGAGTACGATTGGGAGGATTGCGAAGCCTTTTAATCCTATGCTTGTGTGTGTTTCAAGTCTGTTTGGGGTGCTGAGCTGATGTTTTTTTTGTTTTGTTTTTTTGAAAAATGTGTGGTTGATAGAGCGAGACGTTTGAGTATGTGAGGTTGGACAAAAAGTATCGTTATGTATCAGAGCAGGTGTCTCATCATCCTCCCATTTCGGCGTGTTGGGCGGAATCACCGTTGTGGCATTATTTCGGGGAGGTGAGGGAGTGTGCTGATTGGTTTTTTTTTTGTTTGATGATGATGATGATGTAGGTGGACGCACAAAACAAGTTTATGGGGAAATCGTTTGAGATTAGGCCTACGGGTGTTGCCCACGCTGAACTTTTGATACCCGAGTCTTGGGTGACGACGATGTCGTCGTCGTATCCGAAAGCGAAAGGAAGGGTGGGAGAGGGTAAAGTTGTTGAGCATTATACGTGGAAAAAGGTGACGACGAATGTTTCGGGATTTATTTTGGGTAGTCCGACGATTGATCATTATGGTGATATGACGGTACGTCTGTGTCTGTCCTAATAATATTTTTGGGGTGAGCTGATGTGGTGGGGAACAGATCACGAATCATCGAACGAATGAGCGGTGTGTGTTGACGTTCAAACCTCGAGGATGGCGAGGCAAAGATGCGTATGAGATATTAGGACAAGTGATGGATGGGAAAGGGAAGAGGATTTATGAGATTGCGGGACGATGGAATTCGCAATTGATTATGAGAAAAGCGGGGGAGGGAGGTGTTTTGAATCCGGATACGTCGGTTTCGGTGGAGAGTTTGATGGGACCGTTTTGGCCTGCTGGTTCTTCTTCGAGTTTGGATAATTGTTCTTCCGAACAGGATCATGGGACGTATGTTCTCCTGTGGAAAAACTCGGCCAAATTACCCCAATCTCCGTTCAATTTGACGCCATTTGCGATTACGTTGAATGATGTACCGGGTTTGAGTTTACGACCTTTTTTACCGCCGACGGATTGTCGACTTCGACCTGATCAGCGAGCGTTTGAGATGGGTGAGTATGATGTGGCGAATGGGTTGAAGATGGAGCAGGAGGAGAAACAGAGGAAGACGAAGAGGGAGAGGGAGATGGGGATGAGGAAGGGGCATGAGCCTAGGTGGTTTGAGAGTGGGACGTGTGGGGATACGGGGGAGAGGGTGTGGATGCCGAAAAAGGTGAAGGTGAGAAAGGGAGGGGAAGGTGGAGTGGGGGAGGAGGAGGAGGAGGAAGAGGAGAGGGTGGAGTATTGGGTTGAGAGGGAACGAGTTTGGAATGAGGTGAAGGAGGAAAAGGAGGTTTTGTGGAGAGATGTGGAAGAGATCTTTATTGATGAGCCAGAGGTGGTTCGAAGACTTGTACTTGATTAGCGTATAATACTGGATGATTTCCCTATCCTACATGTCATTATTAGTTTTTGTTTCGGACGTCCTATTGGTCTAGTGCTAAATACATGCGGGTGTTTTATCGATCTCTCCAATTATAAAGCAAAAATTCATACATCTTTCATACTCCATCCTCTGCTTTACATTCCATCTTGATTTTGTAGCATGTGTGAATTGTTAGCTTGCTATAGGATAAAGTGCAATGCATGTTTTTCAGATTTGAGGTGTGTGATTAGAGATGCTATAGAAGAACATTGCTTGCCCTGCCCTCTCCCTGCTAATTGGGGTTTTTTTATATGTCAAGGAAAATGCTCAAGAAAAACTATTTATCCAGTTGTCTGGGTGGCTAATGTAAGGACCAAAAGACCCAAGTGTGGTACTTGAAACTTAATCCCACTCTAAGTCAGAGTTGATAAAGAGAACTTGTTAGAGTTCCTGCTCATTGAGCTATGCTACTTATACATTGTTATCTATTTATAATGATGTCTTTTACTCACGTATCTCTTTCTTGAGTCACTGATTCTTACACAAGTGAAAATAATGGAAACGAGATGAAAATGAAAATGAAATAGAATAGTCTGCCACTGTGGATCTCTGTACTTCATAATACCCTCCTTTCTCTTCCCCCTTCAAGATTCCTACTTTGTAGAAATGGATTTTTGCTAATCTTTGCAAATGGATTATTTGTCCATTGCCTCCTATTTTCCTCTATTTTCCTCCAATACTCCCTTGCATATCTTTTATTATCCTTATCGATAGGGAGTGCCACATCAGTCATGACAACCTGAGAGGTTGCCTGATTGCTATATCATTTCTCTCTCCATTTACTCTTATGCCTATTTAGATACCTCTTGCCTGTGGAGGTACTCATTTTCTATATCTCAAAATCCCCTTTGTAAGAGTTTAGTCTTTTGGTGAGCGACCTCAGGCTTAACTCCACTCTAAGTCAGAGTTGACAAAGAGAACTCATTAGAGTCCTTGCTGAATTGTGTCTACTACTTATACATGTTCAATTGTTTGTCCTTATTTACTGATCTGACTATATTACATAATTAAATGAAAAATAAAAATAAAATAAAATAAATATTGACTTAGAGGGAAAAGGCAATTCATGACACCACCCCCCTCTCAAGGGTCCTCATCCCGAGGACTTCTTCATAGTTCATTGTATGGGTCCCTTAGGTTACCCATATCCTGATTTTCATCTCCTAGTTCCTCCAAATACTTCCTATCTTCTTCAAGCCTCCATCAATCTTTCTTGTCCTCTTCTTCATTCCATTCTTCTATCTTTTCCCCTTGTATTCTTCCTGTTCTTCTTCCATCTTCTTCAAGAATGGATTCTTATTGTACCTAGAGAATGGATTTTTCTTCCACCGTCTCCAATTTTCCTCCATTTGCCTCCAATATTCCCTGTCATACCTCTTGTTTCCCTATCCATACAACATCTTGGCTGTGTACCTTCCCAGTAATTCTCTTCTAAACATCTTATTATTTTCTTCTTCCTCTTGTCACCTTACTTCCTCTTCCTCTTCTTTGCAATATTCCCTCTCAAATTCCTCGACCAACTCCATTGCGTTTTTCAAATTTTCTTTGCTTTTCCATGTGTCTTCTTCTGCCATACATCCTTTCCATTGCACCAAGTATTTGTCCCTTCCCCATACTTTTCTCTTGTTAATAATCTTCTCCACCTCCCATTCTTCTTCCCCTTTAATTGCCACTGGTTGTGGTGCTTTCTTCCTCTGTCCCTGTACTTGTGACTTATACTGTCATACCCAACTGACATTGACTACTGGATGTATTTTAATTGTACTAGGCAAATCCAATTCTATTGCATTGCTGGAAATAATTGCCTTCACTTTGTAAGGTCCTACAAAGTGTTTGGTGAACTTCTCTGTATGTCTTCTGACTATCTGGTATTTGAGGTCTTTAGTGCTGAGTAGCACTAAGTCACCTACTTTATATTCCCCTCTCTCTCTGTCTGCATACCGCTTCATATCTTCCTGTGCCTTCTGTAGTGCTGCCTTAGCCTCTTCCTGCACCTTCTTCATTCTTTCTGCAAATCTCTCTGCTCCTTCGTACCTCCCCTTCTTTCTCAACTCAAATCCCATTCTAGGGTTTTGTCCATGATTTGCTTAGAAAGGTGACACCTTAGTTCCCATGTGTACCTTATCATTGTATGTGAACTCTGCCATTTCCAACCATTCTGGCCACTGTTCTTGTTGATGGTTAATAAACATTCAGAGATATTGTTCTAACTCCTGATTCATTCTCTCAGTCTGTCCATCTGTTTGTGGGTGGAATGCAGTCGACAGTTTGGTGTCAATCCCCAGCATTTGATTCAACTCCTTCATAATCCCTGCTGCAAATTGTGGTCCCCTATCAGAAATTATACTATCTGGTAATCCATGTAACTTCCAGATGTTATCCCTAAATAGTTGTGCCAATCCCTCTATGCTCATTTTCTCTGTAGTAGGTATGAAATGCGCCATTTTTGTAAATCTATCTACTACTACTAAGATCGAGTCATATCCTTATGCTAAGGGTAACTTTGTAATAAAGTCTGTACTAATGTGGGTCCACGCCTTCTCTGGAATTGAATTTGGCATTAACTTTCCTGCCAGTGGTTGTGTTTGATTTTTATTTCGCTAACAGGCATCACACCCCTCCACATACCGCTTCACCTCTCTAGTGATTCGTGACCACCAGAAATTCCTTGTCACCAACTCTGCCATCTTCCACTGTTCCCCCATGTCCTCCCACAGGCGTATCATGATGTAGCCTGATCACTTCTGCTCTCAGTTTCTCATCCCTGGGAACATATACCTTCCCTTCCTTTAACATTAGGCCATCTTCTTGACGCCATTCTTCATCTCTCAACATTTTCACCCCTGCTCATTTCATCTCTTCCACAGCCTTTACTACCTCATCATCCTTTACTTTGTATTGTCTCACTTTATCTAGCAAATCCACTCCTTCTATTACTACTTCTGTTATTTTCTTTACTTCCAACCACTCTTTCTTCACCAACGTCTGCTCTTTGTTATCCTTTTCTACCCCAACCTCCCAATCTGGCCTCCTGCTTAACCCATCTGCCTTTCCAATTTTGCTTCCTGCAATGTGTTTCAACATGAAGTCAAACCTGGATAGATATAGAGCCATGAAATATTCTAAGTTCTTATGATCTGTCCAAACTTTGAATTTACTTCGGGACCCTTCCAGAAAGTGTCTCCATGCTTCCTTGCATCTTATTACAGCTAGCATCTCTTTGTCATGTATCTTGTAATTTCTTTCAGTTTCATTTAGCAACTTAGAGATATATGCCACCAGCCTCCACTTATTATCTTCACACTTGATCAACAGTACCCCTCCTGTTGCAAAGTTAGAAGCGTCGGCTTCCACTCTGAATTCCTTATCTATGTCCAGCGCAACTAATAAGGGTCTGCTCATGAAGACCTGCTTGAGCTGTTTGAATGCTTCCTGCTGCTTGCTTCCCTATCTTCACTTCTCCTTCTTTCTCGTCAAGTTATTCAATGGCCGAGCTAATTTGGCAAAGTCTTTCACAAATTGCCTATAGTAATTTGCAAGACCCAAGAACTTCCTAACATCTCTGACCATCTTAGGTACAGACCAGTTTAATACTCCCACCACTTTATCTTCCTCCATCTCAATTTTCCCCTGACCCATTACTACCCCCAGGAAGTTCACTTTCTATACCTTCCAAGCACACTTTTCTGGTTTCACATAGAGGTCATTCTCTTCCAATTGCTTCAACACTTCTTCTACCAGCTCATCATGCCCTTTCTCTGTCTCCATTCCTATCAACACATCATCCACAAATGCTGCTACCTTCCCTTCGTTGATCATGTCTCTTAAGATCTCATTCATCATGCCTTGGAATATGGCAGGCGAGTTTGTCATCCCAAAGAACATCACCACTGGTTCATATGACCCCACATATATAGTGAAAGCCACCTTCCACTCATTCCCCCCTTTGATCCTCACATTGTTATATCCCTATCGTAAGTCCATTTTGGTAAACACTCTCTTGTTGCCCATACTATCCACTAAGTCTGTAATTAATGGTAATGGATAGTTGTTCTTTACTGTTTGCTTGTTGAGCCTATGATAGTCCATAACCATGCGTTTCCCTCCATCCTTTTTGCCCACAAAGAACACTAGTGATGTCTGGGGTGATTTAGAAGGTCTAATGTACCCCTTCTTTAAATGATCATTGACAAACTTCTGTACCTCCTCCTTTTCATTTCTGGAGAGAGGATATACTCTTGCTTTGCTTGCTTTGAAGTCATCATTGAGATCTATTGCATGATCTCACACCTTTCTAACCAGCATTCTCTCAGACTCCACCACCCCAAACACCTTCAACCATTTATGGAACTGTTTAGGCACCATTTCCTCTACCTTCCTATGATCTGCCTCTATTTCTTCTTCTCTTCCCCAGTCTTCCTTCTCATCCACTGCCCATCTAACAATCTTCCTTTCATCTTCTCTTGTTTCTTTCTTCCCCTTTATCTTTACTGCTTTTCTACATAATGGTGGGCATCTCATCATTCTCACTTCTCCTATCTCTGGGTTATGGGCTACTAGCCATGGCATACCCAGAATTACATCTGTCTTCCCCAATTCGCAAATGTCCATCCATACTCTTTCCACATGTCCTTTGTAGAACATGTTCACTTTCACTTCATGCATTATTGCACCTCCACTGTTACCAGTGCCATCTATATTTCTCACTTGCAAAGATTGATCCAGTTTGATTAACCTATATCCTCCTTTCTGAGCTAAGCCTTTGCTCATAAACATACCCATTGCTCTGCTATCCAGCAACACTTTCACTGTTTGTCCTTTGTGAGTATCTATTTTCTCAATACCCACAGTCATCCACACTTCTCTTAGAGGCTTAAATGTTCACCTCACTTCTCTTACTTCCCCTTTCTGCACTGCCTTCTGATTGACAGTTTCTGCCATCCTCTTTGGATCAGTGATTCCAGCCCTCCCCTCCTGGGCTCTAGGCACTGTCCATTTTACTTCTCCACCCCAATTCCACCATGGTGTTTTCTTTCCTGTCCTACAAGGTGGGCAAAACACTTCTCCCTTCTTGTTCCTTTCTACCTTCTCTCCTACTACCACATCCTTTTCTCCACATGTTGCACAACTGTGCCTTCTCCAGAAAACCCTGCCCCTTGTTTTCCTGGGTCTTTGTTCCCTTGTAGTTGCATCCTCTGCATTCTACAAAGGTCACCACCTCCCATCTTGTCATCCATCCCTCCATGCACATTCTTGCTCCCCTTGGGAGCAATCCCCTTGCTCTACTGTTTAGCTCCTAGTTCAAGCGAATGCCCAAGTCCTCCTTTAGAGTAGGTATCCCTTGAGGGAAGTTTTATAGAGTTTTTATAAAAAAGAAAGAGAGAAAAAGAGCTCTTAATCACTCAAGTCAAGTTTCAGCTCTAAAACAACAAAGGGCAAAGATGGGAGTTCTTCTTCTTTTTCCTCTCCGTGCTACTAGAGTATTATATTAGTATTACAAAGCCCAGAATGCAACAAACAAGATAAGAAAGAAATCCTCCAGATTACTCGAAAAGGCAGGTAGAATGAGTTGAGTTCGCATCCAATCATGCAACAGCCATTCTCCGTACTCCCTGTCCATTTCCTACCAACTTTCTTTATCTCATTGGCCAACCTTGAGCCTGTTCTAAGGGTTCTTGGGTGCTTGAGAGGTTCTTCGGACATTGGTCCGACTGCTCTCAAGTGTGTCTTCATTGTCAATATCACTTCTCTCTGCTTCCAACTCTCCTAATTCCTCTCCTAAACCTTTCTCTACTCTCTCTACTATTTCCTGTTCACATCCCTCAGGTCCTTCTTCTTTCTATCTCTTCCTGATGACATTCGGTATATCCTCGTCTTGTTTTTCTATATTTGGACTGCTGATCAGGACTGATGCGCGATCTCTGATGGTGTTCCTATTATAAACCAGGGGTCAGCTATCAGGTGACGTCATTATCAAGGGAAATGCTTCTAAGGTTGCGTTTGCTCTTGAGAGCACTTCTAGAGGGGAGTCCGTCTTATAGATATGATATGAGACCATCTGGAAAGCATTATGAGGTACCGATAGTGGTGATCACAGCCACTACTCTGCTACTTGGATAGTGTTTTCGAGTACACGACCGGACTTTTAGTGGTTATGTCTGAGGAGCCAATTCTCTCTCGAGAGCCGTTTATTATGATTATTATGTTTCAAATGTCACTTATATTGCCAAAATTAATTGTCCGGCATGACAGTGCAAATCTTCACCCAGCCAGGTACCTAATGCCTTACTGACTACTGCCCTAATAGTAGGGTTATACTATCACTTCTCAGGGAAGATCCCTACTCTAATCATCTTCTTGAGGGTATGACGATGTTCCTCTGCATGTACTAGTCACAATGAACTAGTAGCACAAGGCTGATAAAGTGAAAGATTTTACAAGTAATCTACTAAGCACCACCTGTTGTCAGGTCTGGTCTATGTGTGCACTCATGCCCACAGTCCACCTCCAGGGTCTAAACTTCCTGGTCAGTCTACTTAAGCCTGTGGTCTGGCTATAAGGAGGTTAGGAGTGATCTGAGTTGATCACACACTGAGAGAGCAATGAAAGTAAAGTTGAACAAGGATCGAGGCAATCAGTGTTCTAGAAGTGAAAACAAGTTCTAGTGTAAGAGTTTAGTCTTTTGGTGAGTGACCTTAGACTTAACTCCACTCTAAGTCAGAGTTGACAAAGAGAACTCATTAGAGTCCTTGCTAAATTGCATACACTACTTATACATGTCCAATTGTTTGTCCTTGTTTACTGATCCGACTATATTACATAATTAAATAAAAGAAAAAGAAAAAGAAAATAAATATTGACTTAGAGAGATTTGGGCGATTCATGACACAGGTATGGTCTCAGTCATCCACCTCCAGGGTCTAAACTTCCTGGTCAGTCCACTTAAGCCTGTGGCCCAGCTATGTATGGAGGTAACTAGTGATCAGAGTTGATCACCAGTTGAGGGTTGAATGTGTGAGAGTAAGAGTTAAGTAGAGATTGAGGCGATTGGTGCTCGAGATGTGTAAACGAGTTCTAGTGTAGTAAACATTGATCGAGATGATCTTAGCTTACACTCTAAGTCAGAGTTGACAAAAAGAACTCATTAGAGTCCTTGCTAATTAGCCTAGCTACTTATACATGAATCTGTGTTTACTAGTATTTGTCTACTTGAATTATCTCATAGACTCCTTTTGAGTCATAGTGTCCCACACACTTAATACTATTACATAATAAATGAAAAAGAAAAAGAAATAAAATAATCCACCATTGCGGATCCCCCAGCTCACCTGCTATTTTATTACATGATGGAAAAGGAACCCATTCACAAAAATAAGCCATAATCCGTTCTTATGGATGAAACAACAAGAAGAGGATGAGATGGGGAACATTGGTGATTGGGACAGCAAGTTGTAAGGAGATCCTCGGGATGAGGAAGCTTGAGAGGGGGGTGGTGTAATCAAATGGCAGGCAAGCTAGGGCATCTGTGGTAGCAGATTATTTTATTTCTTTATCATTTTCTTTTATTATATAATAGTTTGAAGTGCACAGGACACTATGACTCAAAAGGAGTCTGCAGGATAATTCAAGTAGACAAATACCAGTAAATACAAATTCGTGTATAAGTAGCTAGATCAATTAGCAAGGACTCTAACAAGTTCTCTTTGTCAACTCTGACTTAGAGTGTGAACTTAAGTTACCTTGACTGATGTTCACTACACAAGGAAAACACAAAACACCCTCATCATTGTCTACACATCTTTCCTTCTAATTCTGCCCTTAGTTTGGCTAGGGCTTGCCTTTGGTTGAGCATGTTGCTTATGAGGTTGTTGAATTGGTCCAGAGACATGGTGTTATGTTCTGGATGGTGTTTTGTAGTGTAAAAAAAAAGAATATATTTCTTGAGGGTGCATTATCATCTTCTAAGGGCTCATGGTATATCTGCTGGGCACACAAGTCTTCTCCTAGCCAGGTACCTACTGCCTTACTGACTACTGCCTTACTGACTACTGCCCTAATACTACTTTGGCTATCACTCCAAGAAGGAGATCCCTACTCTAATCACTGTCTTAAGGATGTGGCAATATTCTCTTGTATAGACTGATCACAATCAACCAGTAGCACAAAGTAGATAACAAGAAGAAGGTTTTACAAGTAGACTACCAAGCACTACTCAATTATGAGGTCTAGTCTAGGCTAGTATCTAAGCTTGGTTCTAACCATCCACCTCTGGGGTCTAAACTTCCCAGTCAGTCTACTTAAGTCTGTGGTCTAGCTATAAGGAAGTTGGGAGTGATCTGAGTCAATCACACACTAAGAGAGCAATGAGAGTAGAGTTGAACAAAGATCGAGGTAATTGGTGTTCTAGAAGTGTAAATGAGTTCTAGTGTAAGAGTTTAGACTTTGGTTGAGTGACCTCAGGCTTAACTCCACTCTAAGTCAGAATTGACAAAGAGAACTTGTTTGTTAGGACCAGTGGAGCAATCCCTGATCCCTCTCTAGAGTTATAGAGATAAAGACAAGGAGAACTTGACAGAGTCCCTTTATGAATTGACTAGCTATTTATATATATACATATGACTGTAGCTAATCTATTCTAAGAGCAACTACAGTATGTATATGCTACCATCTGTCAAGTCCTAAGTAATTCCCCACATCAGATAGCTTCTGCCCACATATTCTCCCACATATGGTGGCTGCCTGATTGGCATGTGATCAATCTTAGATTATCACTCAATCTTTCCCATGCTTGTCCCTTTTATGTTCATGACATTCCCACACCATAGTTGTTATGTCATGATGTTATCAATTAATTAATTAATTAAAGAAAAAGAATAAGTATTAGAGCAAATCATGATGTTGTTAGAGTTCCTGTTATTTGGTATACACTACTTATACAAGTCCAATGATTTGTCCTTGTTTACTGATCTGACAATATTACATAATTAAATGAAAAAAATAAATAAATATTGACTTAGAAGAAAAAGGCAATTCATGACAAGTAGGTACTGAGGAGATAATCAAATGTAAAAGGAAAGTACTCATGAGATAGTAAACACTTGTAGTTTAGAGACTAGAATAAAGAGAAATATTTCTAGTTTCTGCTCAAGAGCACTCTGACCGGTCAGATCTCAAAGGTGTGTATTCCTCTCATATTGTAGCACTACTGTCCAAGATACTAGTCTAGTAGGTTGGCTTGCCATTGATACAGCAGTCCTACCTAGATCTCATATTGTCCTTGTGCAAGCTTGCTCTCAACTAACCATATAGTTGGCAACTTACTTCAAAAACATGTAGTGAGTGGTTTAGCTCCTAGTCTAAGTGAATGCCCAAGTCCTTCTTTAGAGTGGATATCCCTTGAGGGAAGTTTTATTGAGTTTTATGCAAAAGAAATAAAAGAAAAAGAGCTCTTAGTCACTCAAGTCAAGTTTCAGCTCTAAAACAACAAAGGGCAAAGATGGGGGTTCTTCTTCTTGTGCCACTCTATGCTACTAGAGTATCATATTAGTATTACAAAGCCCAGAATGCAACAAACAAGATAAAAAAGAAATCCTTCTGATTACTAAAAAAGGTAGGTAGAATGAGTTGAGTTCATATCCAATGTGTAAAAAATGGTCATCTGAGTAATTCAGATAGGTGGCTCCCAACTCTAAGTCAGAGTAGACAAAGAGAACTCATTAAAGTCCCTACTGGATTTAAGTACACTACTTATACCTATTCTACCTAGTCTGTGTACTACCTTCCCATGGTGATCATGTGATATCAATGTGACGTGTCATGTGACCTCCATGTGACTTCTCATATTATGTAAGTCTGTTCTAAAAATAGAAAGTGAAAAAGAAAGAGTTCTTGTGTTACGATTCATGATACAATGATGTAACAGTGTCATATTCTGGAATTTTTGTAGTTATTTTCTTTTCTTTTTATTTCATTTAATTAATTAATCATTATTATTATTATTCTCCTTTTCATAATAGATCTTCTACATTGCTTCTTTAACTCTTACTACCATCATAGTATGGTAGCACCTGAGTTTAGTATAGCAAATCCTAGTTTTGTCAATTCTCAAATAAATCCATACATGAACATTTCTAATATTGAAAGACCTCCTGATACTGCTGTTAACATACAGCATAGCTGACTACTGTCTCAAAGCAGTACTAGAGGCCCATGTAGCCCATCTCTCTTATCTATGGACTCTTCTCCCCCCTCTGAAATGGACTACACAGAAAGGATGACCACCAATAACAATAGAATGGACATTGAGATGCTCAATCCCAAGACATCTGGTCCTCACATGGGCTTTCCCATCCAGATGCCTCAACTCACGCCTGATCACAATGAGGTGGTGTCTAACACTCAATGCAACCCAACCTTCCAACAGTCATCCCATATAATACCAACATTCCAGCCGACCTGAACCTATGGAATGGTCACTTTGGACCCATCTCTCTCTTTAGCACAAATAAATACTCATTAGTCCTTGAATAGAACAAAGGACTGTGTAGTGGACTCAAGCTAGGGTTAACTTAAGCGCACACTCTTTATCAGAGTTGACAAAGAGAACTCGTCAGAGTCCTCACTAATTGATTTAGCTACTTATACACGAATTGGTATTTACTTGTATTTGTCTACTCGAATTATCCCGCAGACTCCTTTTGAGTCATAGTGTCCCACACACTTCAAACTATTACATAATAAAAGAAAATGGAAAAGAAATAAAATAATCCGCCGCTGCAGATGCCCCAGCTCACCTGCCGTTTTATTACAGACTGCCTCTCTTTGGTTAAGTTATCACTATTTCTATCACAAAAGGACCTGCCATATGTAGAACAATAGGCAGTAGACATATGATGTTCTGTCCAGGTGCACAAACCATCCCATTCATGTATATAAGGCTCTTCAGTCTGAGAATTAGACCTCAGACTTAATAACATCTTTTGTTGCTTATTTTACCTTGTATTCAAACCTTTGAAAATCACCACTCATCAATCACAAATCAAGTAAGTGACCATTTGTGATACTTAATAACATTAGCCTTGCATACATATAGAATAGAATCTAAAAACAGAAGTAGAAAAGAAAAAAAGAAAAAAAGCAAATATCCCTTGAGAAGCACTTTGTCTATTAATTAACATATCTTTTATGCACTAAGGGTTGGTCTGGTAGTGAGATACAAGCTTTGGGTTGGGAGTAGAATTGACAAGGCAAACACATATGTTGGAAGCTAGGTTCTCTTATTTTCTACAATTAGTCCTTCTTTTCTTCTCTATCTGCACTTCTTTTTCCTTGTGCTTAGGTAGTGTAGAAGTTACACTTACAACATGTACCACAGGGTTGTAGTCCTTGTTTTTTGCTACCATGGTTGCTAATGTAATAAATTATTGAAAAAGATAATTATTTGTGCTTGTTGAATTCTGTTAATGTCTGACAACCTGCTCGTACTTTGCTCGTTCTTCACATGGAGCCCGAGCAGCTCGTACGCTGGACCCGCTTTGCTGCAAAGGGTGGCATTGGGACATGTACAGCAGTGAACGACTACATTGCACAGCACTCAGATGATCTCATGTTCCTACAGGTGCGCTGCCAGGTGCAGCTTCTTTCTGCCTTGCTCATAATAGTCTAGGGTGACGAGATCATCGTGCTGTGGCGAATACCCAATGAAGAGGATATATATCTCGTGCGAAGTGTCCATCTCTTGTAAAGTAATATCTGATTCGGGTATAGGGACTTTGTGAGGGCATTATTGGGAGATTTCATGGCCAGAATGTTCGGTTTCATGGTAAACTCAAACGCCCCATAATCACTAAACGGTCTTTTGTTTCTACTGGAAAATCGAAGTTCTCGGATCCCAACGTTGAACAACTAGCTCCCTCTCCTTCTCATACCAATCTTCAGGATGACAATTTGTTGCCTACCCCTCCTGATACCATCCATTTGACAGAGGATGATAGACTGAGCTCTCCATCCTCAAGTCTTCCTGCTTCTGCAATATCCTCTAGCTCCTCTGTCGAGACACTCAAATCCTATGATAGACCGACACGTCCTCGGGGTTCGACGGCACAACCGCGAGACGCTCCCTGTCCCCTCGTTGAATCAGTGCCTGCTATTCCATCCATTGTTTCACCCGCTATTGTCTCTCCATTGAACATTGTTAAAAAGTCTCCCACGGCTTCACCACTTCATCAAACAACTTTTAACCAAGAGGACCAGTCACCTGATATCCACACTTCGGCGCCCTCTTCTGTTCCCCTTGATATCCTGACGACCCCCTCAGTTCCATCACCAGCTCATACCAATTGCCATGATTCGGATGGGGAAACTGGAATTGGGCTTTTACTCCTGCAAAATCTAGAGTCAACAGAGTCAGATGATGAATCAACCAGTGAATACACGAGCACCTGCCAACGCGAGGGTCAGAATGATGGGAGCACTGTCGAAGGTTTGTTATATCATAACATCACCGACGATTCGAATGTTCCAGGGTCACAGACATCAACTATCGTACCACATACTTGGAGCGAAGGTGTAATTTTCCCCCACGAGAACCCGTTCCAAATGGTTCGAATACCTTCTCAATATTCCTCACCTCTGTCTACCCCTCCACCACGCTCACTTACCCCATTATCTCCTCCTGCCAACTTTCAGCATCTTTCTATGCACTCACCCAAATCCTCCCTTCAGTCTCAACGATCTCAGCAATCTCTGAGCTCATGGGAAGGTGCTGGAGATATATACGATGATTATCGATACTCGAGAGCCTCTATGGTCACTGGTGGGACCTTAACCACAAGAGGACGTAGGTCATCAGTTGCCGGCTCCAAGACATCTCAAAGAGAAGCCTGGGATCGTTATGGATGTGATCAGCCACCACCACCCGTTCCTGTAGTCAGTCACCAGCCTAATACAGACTCCTTACTAGCTACCAAGAGTAGTGATACTGTCCCTCTCGGGAGAAGTGTAGATTTTAAGAGGAGTGGTGAAGCTAGGAAGAGCGATGGTTCCTGCAAATCAGCTGAATCCCAAGTGCATTCGGAAATTCGCTGGTCGCGTCAAGAACTTCTATCTTCTCACCCTTCACCAATTCATCCCGGACTTCGGGATCAAGCTACAAAAGACTCCCTTCATCGAACGTCAGAAGTATCCAGAATGCTTACACCAGGCAACTTCCGACACTCCATCGGATCGGGGACTTCCGTCTATATTCGCCCATCTGTCCGCCCATCTGTCATGGAACAAGAAGCTCATAGCACAACGGGATTAGATGCATCGTCGTCTCCTCCAGCTTTACCTAGTTCCCCTGTGAAATTTGATATAGATCCACGATCAGAATGTCGCTCGCAGCCGACACTACTTCAGCTTCCTGAAAGTCAATCACTTCTTCATCGCATCAATCGGGTAGCACCAACCTCTTCATCTTGTGATCAAGGGGTTTCGCTAAATTCTGCTCCGTCGCCGACATTCAGTTCTACGACAGTCTCGTCCTTTACAGCCGGGATAGCTTCAGCCTCGAGGGAAAAAGCAGAGGATGGAAAGGAACCAGAGAAGGACCAGACACAAGAACAAGTCGATGGTCCAGATGTAGGAAAGTATACATTAGCAGTAAAAGATAATATGGTCGCCGATGAGAGAGACAACCCATCAGATGTCATGCAGGAATCTACATTTGAAACGGAACATACCCATGATTTGTCATTGAACATTACCCAAACATCCACTCTCCTTCCCGAGTCTATTCATGCTGCTATGAAAGGACACACCCTTATTTGTACACCACCGCCTACCCCACTTGTTGCAAATCATATCTATCCTCATTTGCTTGATGGTTCCTCAGTACCTTCTCAGCCACCTCCAATGCAAACCCTATTTAGAAAAACAGATGTAGCGGAGCCTCTATCCCCAGTCTCACCGACGTTACATTTATGTCATCAACCAACTCTTGCCAATTTACGTGAAGGTAGCGGAGCTCCTATACCAGGTACAAATCAAAGGCGCACGCTCTTTCTTCCTCACCCGAATGCACCTAAATCACCATCTATCCAGACGCGAGGGCCTCTATTCATTGCATCTCAGCATTCTTCACCGTGTGATGATATGCTTTCTGTAATTCCGGAAGTAATGACGAAGACCGCAATGCGTTCTCTGTCTCTACTTGCTTCAAAGCCATGTATGATGTCGAGGGGGCCGACAATCTATGGGGAGTGTGATGTTGAGCTGAATACAGCGCTAGGACCTGTGCCAATCACGTTTTCGATTGAGCCACTATCTCTTACATCTTCGCAGCATCATATGGTGCCTCAGCCTCCTAGTATTCAGGCGTCTGTTTCCTCAATCCCCTTGTCTCCACTTCCGCCTTTACCAAGGTCGGCAACGAGTTCACCACTGTTGAGTGAGCATTTACGTAGGTGTGAGAGTGTGATGAGTATCAATGTGAACGCAACTGCCGATAGCAATGGAAGTGGCATAAGTAAGGGAGTGATGCCAAGAGCGAATTTCTATCCGAAGGGTCCTGGCCAGCGACCAAGGAGTAGGAGTTATTCTGCGCTCAGTTCACATTCAACAAAGGATGAGACGTTGTTTCCTGTCAGGTCAGTTGATATGTGCCTAGTACTATCTTTTTAAATATTCACTTTGATCTAGTCAAGAGAAGGGCAAGATTCAGCTCACCGGATGGACTTTGGCCAGCGATGTCCGGCAGAGTTTGAAGAGCAGCCAGGGATCGAGCTCATCGCTTCTCCAAAATCAAATCGAGGTCACATCTCCATGTTCTTCTCCGCTCAGTCTTGGAGTTTCTTTCAAACAAACATCATCAAAGCCGTTTTTGAGTCCACTTTCTCAATCATTTCATCCTTCGTCGGTGCCTGATTTGAGACAGCTCTCGTTATCTCATACGCCATTGCACTTGAGGGAAGCTACACCATACTCAACTTGGAACAATCCGCCACTGTCAAGGCCCACAGTAGATGTGAGTGATAAATCTGTGTCGTCACCCTCGGGTGCGAGACCTCCGCCAGAGGCCAGCATTTATGAGCAGACTATAGATGAAGCTGGGCCAACTTCCGTTTCAAGTCAAAGTGACAGTCACTCCCACTCCCATTCCCATCCTCCGTCTCCTGTTCATCATCATCATCGTCATATTTCGCTTCGTAGCAAACTCTCATTACCCAGTCTTCGCAGATATCGGAGCAGACATGACGAGATGCCCTCACCAACTGTCAATGACCACAATATTGACGATACAGTTCAAGTTCAAGATTTGGATTTCAAGCTTGTAAAGCCGACGAGTCAGTTACAAGTGAAGTCCACTGAAGATCTGCTCACATCTAATGGACAAGACCATGCAACTATGGGCATATCACACCCGCAGGCGATTCCCTTTCGTTGTGCCACTGGTCCCCCAGCACTACATAGTGATCTGCGATCCCCTACAGGTGAAGATTTCAGTATTATGTCCATCGTGGTTAGCCATCTCCACTCATTCCATCACGTGTTCTGGTATAGATACAGATATCACTGCTGAAGCTCATCGACATCGAGAGCTGAAATGGATGTCCCTTATGAGCTCACTTGCTTCACCACAATGGAGAAAAAGCAAAAAAGTCAGGAAATTGATTTACGAGGGTGTGCCATCGTCTGTGAGGTATCTCATCTGGCAACATTTGACAGATGGGAAGGCAAAGGTTGTTCCTGGGATCTATATGAAACTTGGGAAGAGGGAGAGGATAGCCGTGGCAGACAAGATTGAGGAGGATATAAGAAAGTGTTTCCTGGATCAGCCGCACTTACAGGGGAAAACGGGACCGGTATTGGCCCTGTTACAGGCGTATTTGACGATGGTTCCAGATGTGCAGTATACTAGGGGTACTTTACTTGCCAGGTTTGACATGCTAGCGCTAATACGTTATTTCAAACAGGTTTGACGCTCATTGCTGGACAGTTATTATCACACGCTCCAGAAGAAGACGCTTTCTGGATATTTGTGTCGATTATGGATTCGCATCTTCGACCTTATTTCTCGACAACCACAGTCCAGATGGATATTGATGCAAATTTGTTCAGTCGAATTGTAGAGCAGAATGATGGTCGACTAGCGAAGAAGATATACATTGATTTCGGTATCGAGCCAAGGGATGTCTGCACTGTTTGGTTGGTTTTTGTACTGGTGTTTCCTTTGTATCATTCTCTCATCATACTATTAGGTTCTCTACTCTCTTCGTTAGCACGTTGCCACCTGACTATGTCAATCGTATCTGGGATGCGTTCCTCTTCGAAGGTAAGTCAGGGCCTGTATCCTGACGATGAAATCTTTTTTCTAACTTGTCTTGTCAGGTGTTCCCTTCCTATTTCGCGTGGGTGTCTCCATTGTGACGTTCTGTCGTCGTCAAATTCTTGATGCGACATCGCCCGAAGCTGCACTGGAGCACCTCCATCATCCTTCGTCTGTCTGGCTTCTCTCGACTCCCGACAGTTTCTTGTCCCTTATTCATGCTGTCAAGATCAAGGATGATGATATCCGTAAGAGTCGCATCAAAATGGAGGCTCTAGTCAAGAAACAAGTTCAATCTCAAGCATCACGACATGTTCCTATCGCAAGTACGATATCACTCCCCCTTACTTAGTTATTCCCTCAGCATCATTTACCATATCACTTCATGTTTTATGTGAACTCTAAAATTATTCATAAATGTCTTGGGTGCTATCAAACCTCATGTAAATAATTCGGTATTTCTTGTAATATCCTTATCTAAATTGTATATTGTTTGATAAGGCTGCTTCGTTGATATCATAATTGAAACCAATGATGATAGTCGAACTACTGCTGGCTGTTACTATTCAGACTGTCGTACAATAATTCCCCTGCCAGCCAGAGCATCTGAGGAGAGGCACCGAGTTATAAATTGGATCTTGTGAAGGGGGAAGCCGGCCATTACCACTTACTGCTGTAGCAGCCCCTCATATTTCTTAACATATTGTTCTGATTTGAATATTCGAAAGAAATATGGGGGGTGACAGTGATGAAACACGTTTTTTCAGACCATGAGATAAGATATGGACTACACTCTTAGATTCCCCGAATCTCTACCATGGCAAATCATCCATATAATAGTCACGACCCTATGTACTTGTCGAAATCAGTATGCTTCCAGAGTAGAGGTATCTCCAGATGGTGGAAATCACAGTCGATCACCCAGTTTATCAACTTGTAAGGCAAAACTTGAATCTTGCGAGCGCGACTGTTCCTGCTAAACATCAAAGGAAGTTTTCAGACTGAGTGATAACAATCAGTCATAGAATACGTACGTCGATAACAATTTCTGTTGTCGTCACCACCTCGATTGATGATCTACTCTTCCGACAGATGTTCTAAGACAGCAATGATTTATGATATCAGCATGTCTGGCTGCAATGGAAATTTACCGCTTGATATCGTTTCCCCGGGCCAGTACTGCATAAGCGACTGACTGAAAGGGGTTGCCTCATTCCTTGCCGATCATTCAAGCTGCTTGAGGTATCAGAAGTTGCCAGACTATAAAGAGGATTTTCTATCATACCCAGAAATGAAACTGATGGTATATACTAAAGAAAGAGAGGTTGAGGGCGACGCGATGAGACGATGAGCTGTTATACCTACATTTGGCGAGATTAGCGTAGATCGCTAGCCACACAACTGAGAAGAGAACAGTGAGCAGTAGACAAAGATGCTGAAGATGGGCTCATACATGAGAACGGCATAATTCGATAGACGACGAGGACGAGGACCGCTGTTATGCTGGTGAGAAGTCCACTTCCTATTCATTGGCCTTGTAAGTCCAAGCAGGGATGACTTATGGAATAACCTACTCAATGTGATCAAGATAAGTCTATCTAAGATTCTGCGGGCACTAACTATATGTTGAGTACAAACCATTTGATGAGGAAATGAAGCATACCTTGGCAATGGTGTGCTTCTCTTCACCAATAAGAATTTCAACATTGCTGCGGCAATCACTATGTCAATGGCTGCAGCAGTGGCTAATAACCCTGTGAGCAATGCTCCCATAGTCCCAATACTTTGATCAAAGTTGTTGTCATTGAAAAGCTTTCCTACTAGAACTGCGGCTGCCCCGCAGCGTACAACCGCCAATCCAATAGCGACTATTCCTATGAAACTCCACGGTCGCTGGAAAGCATGATATATCCTTAATGAGAGGGAAACCTCCACGGTCATCGTTATCAAGGCGCTCATGAGCGTCGCTACATAAATACCGGGAAGGATGGATGACTGTGAGATGGGAATTGTGTGCATGTAGACGTCATATGCTATGCCAATTGTATGTGCAAGCTCAAGTGCCCATAGAAACAGAACCTGAATAGTAGGAATAAGTAGAGGCTAGTAAGGGAATTCAATCACATACTGTAAGTTTTACAAGTAGTTTGTCATTGGTATAATGTTCAAAATAATGCTGCACTTGAACTATTATAACTCCAAACAAACAGCTGGAAACGAAGCTGCCAATGAGAAGGGCACCTATAGGAAAGCCCATCTGTTGTGAAGAGAAGAGATGACAGCTCAAGCAGAATAAAAGAGTTAGCAATGTGAATATAAACAGTGAAGGAAAACGTAAAGTTTTTATGATAACGGCGCTATCCAGATGCGGAAGATTTGACGAAGTAAACTTATCCTCATACAGTATCCAATCGAATCTCAAACAGTTTTCGGAGGTGTTGCCTGAGGAGGATCTTTTTGGTAATTGAAGTCAGGTGGAGCATCACAAATTTCCGAATACATAAACCGAATCGTTGAGGAGAATCAAGTACTGGGACATGGATATCCAGAATGTATGACAGGGGAATATAAGAACCCCGTGTCCGGAATTGATGAGGCCCTTGGATTACAGTCCAAATTTCACATCATGTCGTCGCTTCGGAGGTGGTTGCGGCTACATATTATAATATGCTGATGTTTCAGAACCTTCAAAGAAGTCAGATAAGTGCTCATACATCACTGATAAACCTTCTACCGAGCATCGGGCGTGCACAAAAGGGGAAGCATGGCTATCCCTTTTCCGTCATTCTGTTACCTGATGTGTACAAGCCATCAGGACAATCCTAAACCACGCTCCTATTGGCGAGTACTTATAGGGCATCCCCAAGAGCCAATGGCATCATCAGATCTAGAGACCAGAACTCATACACTTACAGAGTACCCCAAATTCACAGAAAACCGAGTGACACTTCCCTCCCCATGCTTAGCCGACCTCATCAAGTTTCTTACATCCAACCTCACAGCATTTGCCTTCACACAACCCAGAGAACCCCCCATAACTCTCCAAACCAGTCAAAGATACCGGGAGCGTATTCCCCACTCTGTCTCCCCTCGTCGAAGACAAACTCTAACACATGGAGCTCCATCCATGCTCACTTGGCCATGCCTGCTACCCACCTCGTCTTCAGCCCTGTGCTGCCTTATATCTCTCTGCCTCTCTTATGCTCTGTTCTCATTTCATTTGACTTGTATATATCAGGGGCACTGAACTTCCATAGTCAGTAGACTACCGCGGACTGTGTACGTACATCGCGTTACAAAAAAAAAGCATCGGGCGTGATCCTGTCACAGTTGCATCTGATATTGCTACTCGGTAACTTCAATTCATGGATCAAACGCCTACCCAGCTATTCCACTCATCCGAGACTGATTTCAAGCTTCTGCTGTCAAGTATCAAAGACGAACTGAATTTTAATGGCCAGAACTTACAAGGAGGTAAACTCCCGAATTTCTAAACTATGGGATTATCATCCATGAGTCATCCTAGAACAAAGGAAAGCGGTGCTGAAGAAGGTCGAAATGGAATTAGGCGAGGTGGATGATATCGTATGTTGGACACTTTCTCATGAAAATTGCAACGGTGACTATCGATGGACAGATTTCTCAACTAGAAATTGAAGTTCAAGGGATACCCACTTCTATTCGTGGCCAATACACTACACGACTGAGGCAAGCAAAGAATGAGTTAACTAGGTATCGGAAGATACACAAGGAGTCACTCTCAACATTGGCCCTAGCTGACTTCATTCCTGGAACCAAAGGTGGTGGCAGCGTTGGTACAACAGATGACCCTTTCGATGAACGAAGTAATCGTACAAGACTATTAGCTGGGGCAGAAATACTGGAAGACGGAAGCAGGCGAATAGCAGAATCTACACGAATTGCCTTTGAGACTGAGGCGTATGGTGCTCATATTCTGAAGGGCTTACGAGGGCAGAGGGAGCAGATAGATAATGCACGAGATACAGTCAGTCGTCATTCCTCCCCTCTGTAGCCCATGCAATAACAGTCATAAGTTGCGAGCCGCAGATACAAATGTTGACAGGTCACATGGGAAAATTCAGACTATGATACAACAGTGAGTCGGGACGTCTTCTACAGTCCGATCAGCGTTTGATAGTTGGTGACAGAATGTACAAGCAGAAGGTAATTTTGATTCTGATCGGAGTCGTATTTGTAGCACTCGTTGGACTTGTTTTATACTTCAAGTTAGTACAATGATGCCCATTGTATATTATACATGTAACAACAGCATATGAGTTTCTGGGATAGTAATTCACTGAAAAGACCAGTTCTGGGTAATTGCCCATAATGTCTCTTGGAGTTGACCAATACTGTTCTCTGGTTTGTCATACAATGCAAACTTACAACAATTTGTATATAAATTATCTAATATTGCTTTTTTAGTTTTAGATATTTCATAATATATTTTTTGTTTTATCAATTAAAAATATTCCTTTTTTTGAAACACTTTCCAATTTTAATTTACACTACCTGTGTACTAGTTGGACCTTTGATGGACTTTGGTAATTGATTAATAAACCACCAACAGACTTTCTGAATGACATCCAAATGATCTTTAACACTATTTCTAACAGATAGAACAATTTGGATTTAGTCTATTGGAGAAATGTTAGACTAAGACAATCATTCTAATTCTAATTCCAATTCCAATATATGTATACAAGACTGATATAGGAAGATGGTACTGATAAACAAGCTCTTTTTTTCTATTTTTTTAATAAAAACTCAATAAAACTTCCCTTAAGGGATACCCACTCTAAAGAAGGACTTGGGCATTTGCTTGGACTAGGAGCTAAACCACTCACTATATGTTTTTGGAGTAAGTTACTAGCTGTACAGTCAGTTGAGAGCAAACTTGCATGAGTATTATAAAATGGCAGGCAAGCTAGACAATCTGCAGTAGTGGATTATTTTATTTCTTTTTATTTTTCTTTTCTTATGTAATATTAAATGTGCATGGAACATCAAGACTCAAAAGGGATGTGTGGGATAAAATTAGTTAGGCAAATACTTGTAAACACACATTCATGTATAAGTAGCTGAACTAATTAGCAAGAGCACTAATGAGTTTTCTTTGTCAAACTCTGACTTAGAGTGTGAGTGTTATAAAATGGCAGGTGAACTAGACAATCCACGGCAGCAGATTATTTTATTTCTTTTTCTTTTCTGATAATTATGTAATATTAAATGCGTGCAGGACATTATGACTCAAAAGAGATGCATAGGATAAGATAGTTAGGCAAATACTTGTAAACACATATTCATGTATAAGTAGCTAAGCCAATTAGTGGGAACTCTAATGAGTTCTCTTTGTTAAACTCTGACTTAGAGTGTGAGTGAGGTTAGGGTTACTTAACTACTACTTCAATCGTTACAGTGAGTGAGGTTAAGGTTACACAACTGAGACTTCAATTGTTACAATGAGAGCAATATGAGATCTAGGTAGAACTGTTATATTAACAGCAAACTAGCCTACTAGACTAGTACCTTGGACAGTAGTGCTACAGTATGAAAGGAATACATACCTTTGAGATCTAACCAGTAAGAGTACTCTTAAGCAAAAACTAAAAACATTTATTTTCTATTCTAGTCTCTAAACTACAAGTGTCTGCTATCTTGTGAGCACTCCCTTTTACATTTGATCATCTCCCTAGTGCTTACTTGATTACACACAATTGTAGAACAACTTAGAGATTCTAACTCTCTGTGTCACAAACTTCATTTGGCCATAACTCCATGGATACTTGCACGATTCCCACGGTCCAAGACGCGTCTGAAAGCCCTCATGAAAACCTTTCAAACTATGCCCAAAATGTGTCAAAGCGATCAGTACTCATTGACATATCAGTTAATCAGTGCTGGACACTGATTGGCAGATATCTCAAGAACTGCCAAATGCAGATGTTTGCTTCCACATGCACATGGAAGTTCTCTTCAATATGCTTCTGACAACCATGAATACACCTTAGGGCAATAAGATCCTGTGGAGATACAAGGACCTCAAGGTTTGGCATAACACTAATCTATTACCCATAGATGCACATCAATCCTTGAACACAAACAAGAACAGCCCCTTTTATGGTTAGGTTATCACTATTTTAGACACAAAAGGACTGCCATATGTAGAACAATAGGCAGTAGAACATGTGATGCTCTGTCCAGGTACACAGATCATCTATTCCTGTATATAAAGCTTCATAGTCTGAGGATTAGACCTCAGACTTAACAACATCTTTCATTGCTTATTCTACCTTGCTTGAGAAACAAGAAACCTTCAATCACAAACTCAGTAAGTAACCATTTGTGATACTCTGACCTATTACTTTCCACTTTTATAAGGACAGTAAAGTACATTTATTATTTCATTCAAACTCTATTCCCTCTTTATGTAAAAGCCCCTGAATTCCCTGCATAAAAATTCCTTACCCCTATTATTGCTATGCTTCCTTCCACCAACATCCTGTGGACAACTGCTATATATTAGAAAGTCAGGTTACTATACTCTCTTTTACCAACAGTCTATAGACAACTGCCATGTATTGGAGAGCTAGGTCACTATGCTCTCTTTTACTAATAATCTGTGTATAACATGAGTAGTGTTATAGAGTCAGATAACCCTGGTCCCTTTTACCAACACTCTTATATAATATAAATATGATTTTTTCTGATTCTCTCTGATTTTTTTCAAGTATGTAAAGTAGAGTTGATTGATTTACAATATTTGTGTGAAAAGATTAGCTAAAATTTAGTCATGCTCATGTTAGAATTTGTAAGCCTATCAAATTCCCATATGAGTCTCTGATACTTATTAATAAGGTTTTTATTTTAGACCTTTGGTCCAACTTAATCTCTCTATTAATTCTCAATGGTATTAAGTAAATATTATTGTTAGGTTGCTATGTTTTCTTCTACCAATGGTCTGTATATAATGTGAATAATGTTGGAGAGTCAGGTTGCTATGCTCTCTTCTACCAGCTATCTGTGTATAACAGCAGATGATATTGGAAAGTCAGGTTGCTATGCTTTCTTCTGCTAACTGTTTATATATAATAGCAAGTAGTGTTGCAAAGTCAGGTTACTATGCTCTTTTCCACCACCAGTCTTTTATTCTTATTTACAATTTTCCCCTTATTTTCTTCTATTTTTCTTTGATTTTCCTGAATTTTTTCTGAATTTTTAGAGCATAAAAGAGTATATATTTGTATATATTAATGGTAGAGTATGGGAGAAGGGATGGATATGAATGATTATGTACCTTTTAATAGTATGTGAACCTAAAGTACAAATTGTGACAAATTGACTATATAAGGTAAAAATATCACATTTTGTTACACAAACATGTTCTAGGTCACCATTGGACTTTGGTCCTTTCCTAGAGTACTCAATTTGGTAATTGGTCCTTTCTGGAGTACTCAGTTTGGTAATGGCATGCCATCAAACTAATCTGGAGTACCAAATTAGGTATCTCATGGCTTTTGTGATGTGACTCATCCAAATCATACCATTAATTCTCCTCTTTGTATACTATCTCCCCCTCTTTCTCTTTATTTTTCTAGGGTTCATTGTCTTTCTCACTATTCCACTATTTCTCTATTCTTACTATCAGTTACCATTGTTGCCAGTGGCTGATATCATGGCCCTCCCATCTTGGTATGGATGTATCAATACTTCCATATCACTGCAAAAACAATTTAGTAAGTATTTATCACCTTATGCCTTTCTCCTCTCACACCTCCTTGCTGTCACCCTCAACAAGCTCAACCAGTACAAGGCTGATGCCTGCAGTCTCAACTCCACTGTTCCTCACCCTTTCAAACTTGACAACAGTTCTCATCCAATGCTCAACTATTGGCCCAGAAGAGTCCTTTATCCAACCATTAGAAAGGTGCATAACATTCCTTGGGACTCATGTCTACTATTCTGACTGAATTCAAGACTTGGCAGCTGCTCAAATTGCTTTTCACCTCTCATCTGCAATACCAGTCCCTCCTTGCTTGTATCAACCAGCTCAAATGGCAGCTTTTTGATATTCTGGGTGAAATTGCTACTGCATCTTGAAGCAGGAAAACAAGATATTGCTTGATTGTTTCACCACTCACACCCCAGATTCCTTGTCCTTCATCCACCCTCAACCACACACCTCCCTCCAATCATCTCTCTCTGACCTCCAGTCTTGATTTGTGCAGAAGCAAAGCCATCTGCTTTGTCTTGAACAGGTCCTTTATTCAAAGGTTAATGAGTTCATAGAGGCCATTGCCACTATCCTAGGCATCAAACTTGCTTTCTATACCAATTGTAATAATCCTTAGTTGAGGTAACCTCAGATCACACTCTAAGTCAGAGTTGACAAAGAGAACTCATTAGAGTCCTCGCTAATTAACCTAGCTACTTATACACGAATCTGTGTTTACTAGTATTTGTCTACTTGAATTATCTCGTGGACTCCTTTTGAGTCATAGTGCACTTTATACTATTACATAATAAATGAAAAAGAAAAAGAAATAAAATAATCCACTGCCATGGATCCCCTAGTTCGCCTGCTGTTTCATAACACCAATAGCCAAGTATTACTAACAAGTATCTGTATAATACCAGCACCATCAATAACAGTAGGGCATTTGTTACAACCTTTAGCCATGGAACTGAGTGTGTCATCCTCAAGATTGATCTAGTTCTTATCTAGCATATTGGTATCTTCATCTAAAGCATTGTTTTATAAAGCTTATCTCACTCCCAGGCCTCTGTTTGCAACTATAGCTCCTCTTCCTCATGTTGACTATTTCAATAATGTTACATTTGCATAAATTGCTCATTATCACAAGCTGTCATGAATCGTAACACAAGAACTCTTTCTTTTTTACTTTCTATTTTTAGAATAGACTTACATAATCAGAGAAGTCACATGACATGTCACACTGATGTCACATAATCACCATGGGAAGGTAGTGCACAGACCAGGTAGAATAGGTATAAGTAGTGTGCTCAAATCTAGTAGGGACTCTAATGAGTTCTCTTTATCTACTCTGACTTAGAGTTGGGAGCTGCCTACCTGAGTTACTTGGGTGACCGTTCCTTACACTAGAACTTGTTTTCACTTCTAGAACACTGATCACCTCGATCCCTGTCCAATCTTACTCTCATCGCTCTCTCAGTGTGCAGTTGTCTTAGACTAATCCCAACTTCCTCATAGCTGGGCCATAGGCTTAAGTGGACTGACTGGGAAGTTTAGACCCCAGAGGTGGATGGTTAGGACCAAACTCAGGTACTAGTCCAGACCAGACCTTACAATTGAGTGGGCTTTGTAGTTACTTGTACTACTTTTGTCTTACCTACTTCATACTACTGGTCCATTGTGATCAGTCTATGTAGAAGAATAGTAGTCGCTCTTTAGGAGGCTACTTAGAGTAGAGATCTTCTCTGTGAAGTGATAGTCTACCCTTGTAATGATAGGGTTAGTCGAGATGACTGCCCTATTATACTCAATGTTATGAGAGAATGAAGAGAACTCAATGGAGTTCCTCTGTGGATTGCTTTATCTACTTATACACAATTTCTATTTGTCTATGTGTATGCTTAAGTAACTTCCCACAATCCTTCCAGAATGTTCCATTATGTAACCCATCTTATCTTATCTTATCTCTTTGTTCTATTTTTAGCATACTTTGTCTAATCCATCTAAGAATAGTTCTCATTCTTTCCATTCCTCTAGGCATACTATTTTAGGTTTAGACGGGTTTATGACAACTCTAGTATTAGGGCAGTAGTCAATAGGGCAGTAGTATCATAAATTGTCCACCCAAACCAAAAATAGTATGGCTAGAGGGATGGAAAGAACAAGAGCTATTCTTAGATGGACTAGATAAAGGATTCTAATTATAGAAGAAGAAGATAAGGTAAGATAAGATGAGACCACATAACTTGGTCATATGACAGATCACATGATAGAACCTTCTGGAAAGATTGGTAGTTACTTAAGCATACACATAGACAAATAGAAATTGTGTATAAGTAGGTAGAGCAATCCATAGAGGAACTCCATTGAGTTCTCTTTATTCTTTCATAACGTTGAGTATAATAAGGTGGTCATCTCGACTACTCTATTATTACATTAGAACTTGATACCCCTACTCTTCACACCATTCATCACGAACCTTGTGCACTTTTCTCTTACTCTCACATCGCCCTCAGTACGCTAGTCATCACAACCAACAACCACTATAACATAGCTGGGCCCTAGGCTTAAGGGGACTCACCAAGGAGTTTAGACCTTGGAGGTGGATAAGATAGGACCAAGCTCAGGCCCTACCTTGAGACCAGACCTGACAACTGAGTGGGCTTATTATATACTTGTTTTTCTTCACATTATCAACCTTGTGCTGGGAGCTCATTGTAGTTCCTACACATAGAGAAGTGACAGTCGTCCCTCAAGGAGCTGTCTAGTTTAGGGGTTTGCATCTTTGCAGCAATAGTCTAACCCTAGTACTAGGACAGTAGTTAGTAGAGAAGTAGGAGCCTAGCTGGGAGAAGACGTGCTCCCCAGTAGGCATAAAAATTAGCTCAGAAGAAGATGACCACTCCTTGTACAAGGAAACCACAACAGAAGAAGAAGATGTTTGGAATGACGACATATTCTACCAACAACCATCCCAGGGTCAACAACCCCAACAACAACAGCAACAACCACAACAAGAAGAGGCTGGTCTAATGATGGACCAGATTCTTTAATACCTCACCCAACATACAATGGTGATTGAACAGCTTCTATCAAGGGGGCAAACACAGGGAGAGGTGGCAAAGCCTTCATTGTTCGATGGGAAAAGGGAGAAGGTGGTAGGATTCATCAACACCTGCTGCCTATACATCAGCATAAGGATGAAAGGAAGTGGGGAAGAGAAGAAAATATTGTGGGTGTTGACATATGTACAAGGGGGAGTAGCGGAGATATGGAAGGAGAACATATTGGAGGAAAAGAGGCAAGGGCTGTCACTGGTGGAAATGGTAGAGGAGCTCTTCACCAAAATGAGAGAGGAGTTTGGGGAGTTTGATGAAGAGTCAAGAAAAGTAGACGAGCTGAGGTTGTTGGAGCAGGATAGATGTGCGATGAGTACATCCAGGTTTTTAAAAAGGTCAAGAGGAAGCAGTTATGAGGGCAGAC
>Ga0153957_100151_pt1:20000-47740 | contig 47740 bp, 37 predicted proteins | sample TSFL041MetaG_FD_104745 | JGI IMG/M metagenome (GOLD analysis project Ga0153957, IMG submission 104745) | Attine ant fungus gardens microbial communities from Florida, USA - TSFL041 MetaG | ecosystem: Host-associated > Fungi > Mycelium > Unclassified | place: USA: Florida, Wekiwa... | reverse complement strand
GCTCTGACCGATTGAACTACAATCCCAGGAAAACTAGGTGTACAGCCTTCCCATTTTTTTTCTCATTGGATTTCATTTGAACCATTTAGTTCCGCCGTGTTGTAACAGAGACACGAAAGTCTTCTCTCTACGCTAAAACGCTAAATCATTTGGGCTCTTTCACACAGTGAATAAGGAAGTTCCTTCTCGGTTTTGCATGCCAATTGGCAACTGCTCTATTTCGTATCATCCCACCCAGACCTATACGCTATTTCACCAATGATCATCTAATTCCTGAAAAAGGCAGACCCACATATGGGATCCTGACCATGCACCGAAATAGGATGACCTAGAAGGCTTTTCCTTCGTTTTACTCTCCGAAGTGGCGTGGCACAAAGCCCAATTGGAAAAGGGGAGCGGGTCTGAGAGGAAAAAAGAACCTTCATTCAAACTCATCGCTGCAGGATTAGTTCTCTCATACGGATCCGCCTAGGGAACGTAATCTCATAGCACATTCAAAAGCGAAGCTAGAGACAAAAAAAAGATCTTCTTTCTAAAGAGAAGAGATTCGATTCGGAACTATTATATGTCCATCCAAGGTCCAATATTTCACATACATGGTATCAGACAGAGCAATCTGATCAAATGAATTCAATGATCTCTATCCTTATCCCTCTGAGCGCTAAAGCTAAAGCCTGGTGAATGATAGGAGGGCGGTGTTTATTCGTATTATTATGGTGTGTTCTATCCTTGTGGAGGGGGGTCTTCGTTTAGTCTATTGGTATGGTATTCTCTCAGTCTATTGTTGTAGTTAGTTGGGCTTTTCTGCTGGAAGGTATTCTAATGTGGGTGCGTACTGCTCTTTTTACTAGTCTGACTTCTTATCGGTCGTGGCTAATTGAGCTGGTTCGCGTAACTGCGAGACGATTAGGTTCGTCCATGACGCTTCTGGGCGGTGCCCCGGTCAACCTTCTCCCTCCGTCCCGAGGCAGGGCGAAAAGCATTCCGTTCCTTTCCCTGAGTAAGTGATAGGCACCAATCTATGTTATTTCTCTCCCCGGGTCCGACTGATCTCATTCTTCTTCCTGTCCGCCTAGCCTCGCAAGGAAAGCAAGTGGGCCCGGCCTTTGTTTAAATTCTCTCTAAGACCCTGACCCATTGGAAGCAGCCTTCGAAGCGCCAGAGGCGGATCCAGAACTGACTATTGACTCTCTCCACGTAGAAGTCCCCTTCTTCAGTGAGCTTACGCTCCAAATCATCCCGCACAGACAACAAATACTTGTCATCTGGACGACACGACTCCAAAATACCGCACCATACCAAGGTGATAGCAATTCACTACTAACCCATCTAAAAAACCTAACCAGATAGGAAACGGTAGTGGTATGATTCCACCAGGCGAGAAGGCCACCAAAACGTGCCTATACCAGTGTCGGTTATATTGAGGTATTCCTTAGCCGAAGACGAATACCGCCTGTAGCCAGCCCCTTTAAGCCTCAAAGAGACCAGAAGGGAAGAAGATCCAATTGATTTCAACACAGGCATAAAAGCCACGCTGAATCGAGTGGACCGAATCATTTTCAACGACAAAGGAGATAACTCTCTGTCGTGAATGCGAAATTTCTTCGCAAACTCAAGTCCACCACAATCTGACGTCAACGTTTTCGCCAAAGAGATTTTAACCCCGAGACGATTCATGACGTCACGATAGACCCTCGCGACTTCCGGATCCCCGATAACGATATCATCACCGAGGAGAGCGAAACACTTTACCTGGATAAACCTTTTCCGCGCAATACCACACCACAAAGTGATGGGCAAGCGCGAAAAGAAGCCAAGAAGAAAGGTAACCGTTCAGGTTGCCCGGCATTGAAACAAACGAATTTTGGGCCAACGCTTTTATTACGCTCCGTCTCTAGCAAAAACAAAGGGCCCTCAAGCCAAGCCCAGGGAGCAGCTTCACCTTCTGTCCTCCCCAGGCGCATCACAGTTCATTACCAACCCAATCCGGCTGTTCCCCACATCTGATTGATCGAGTTGACTCCTCTCTCGCTTCCAATTAGATTCGATCTACGATGCCATCAACCGGCAGTGAGAAGTCGAGTAGGCTAGCCGATGTAGCTATTGGCAACTTCTTCAGGTAGATAGTCGCCGGGATCCTCTCAAATCTTGGCCTCGCCTCTCTTTCCTCCCTCAAGAGGTTTTTATTCCTGGCCTTTGTTTGGCCGGCCTTCACAAACCTTCTGCCCGACCGTTTCTTCGAGGCAGCCTGCTCTTGCTCAGGTGCCTTGAGTGCTGCAGATGGTGCTCGTGATGCTGGCGATTCCTGTCGGTGGAGCTGAAGCTGTAAACTCTGATGCTGCCGTTTCGGCTTACGACTCTTGAACGCAGATGTGAGCGAGCCGGTTGAGTTTGGCGGGCCCTCATACTTCGAGTCACCATCCGTTGAGCCGAGGACGGTGCTGAAGAAATGATGGGACTTCTTCTTTCCTCCCTGACGGGGGATGCATGCTGGCTGACGGGTGCGGAACCTCCCTTTCCTTTCATGGTCCGGGTTTGCTTCTGCCTGGGCTGGTGACCTTTCCGATGTTGCGATGATCTGGGTGGCTGCCCCTGCTCAGGAATGGGTCCATATGTGGGTTCAGGAGGAAGAGGACTTCGACTCCCAACTCTTTCTTGATCAGGGAATTGCTGCTCTTTGAATGTCAACAGCTTGTTGATTCCTTGCGAGAAGTAAGAAAACGTCAGTGGATGCCACCATCGGACATACTCCAAGACCATCTTGCCCTCTCTGTCATCCGGCATTATCACGAAAGCAGCCCCGGTGCCCTTTCTCATCATATGTGCGCAGTACCCCGCCAGTTCCGAAAGGTTAAAGATGACGCGCTTGACGTCGTGACCGGGTGCCGGAATGAATTGGTCAAAACAAAATGATCTTGCAAACCGGTGGGGATTTTACGGTTCTGCCCGAAGCACGTTGCCCTGCCGCAACGTCAGAATGCCGCATCGCATGGAGATCAGATACTATCTTTGATGCATTTTCACAACAGCAATAAGTAGCAAGGGCCTTTTTCATCGACCTTGTCGACCAATCATACAAGATTTAGGGATCTCTTAAATACCATGCTTGTAGGGTCGCCACGTGAAGCTCTTCGGATGACAAATAAAGAGCCTGGCTATCTTCGCATCGAACTTCCCGGCTTCAATGTTCTCAATTGCAAGCATCTCCGGGACATAATCTTTTAGCTTCCCCAGGTCCAAAAGCGGCAATCTCATATACAGCTTAGGAAAATACTGGTCCAGCCATGCATAGAAGTAGTGGACCGGGGATTCCGCATTGCACTGGCCGGACCCACTTTCTCTTGGGCAACAGCGCCCAAACCGTAATAAATGCTGGCAAGGACGGCCACAAGGCCTAGCATCACTGGCAGATTTGGAAGGGGATTTCGGACCAACAGATGAGGTGGGATTGGCCCCAGAACCAGAGGGACAGGAGGAGCGAGAGAGCTGCTGGTCATACACTGCCAGAGAACCAGCCCCTCGACCACCAACAGCAGGGGGAGCTCTTGACTTCTCCATACTCACTCCCGAGGATTTTTTAAAACTTCCACGACCTCTTCTACCCGGATAAGAACTCAACTCACCAGAACCAGAAACACCACCCAGCCCTGAATCATGACATACATGACTTATCTTACTTCGATCTGATACCTCTCGATTCAGAGAGGAAATGCGCATTTGTATTATTTGGAGTCTCCCCATCTCGATCTCTACTAATTGGATATGGGACTGGGTGAAGGGAAGCTTTATGGGAGAAAGGGGGAAAAGGTCAGGCTAGTAGCTAAAGGCTTTACTCAAACATATGGGATAGATTACGAGGAAGCCTTTGCCCCGGTAGCCAAGATGAAGTCTGTGCGTCTCCTGCTCTCTATTGCTGCGAATCGAGATTGGCCTCTGTTCCAATTATATGTTCAAAATGCCTTCCTGAACGGGGACCTAAAGGAAGAAGTTTTACATGAGTCCTCCACCCGGTTGTGTAAGGGGGAGGAGAACAAGAGAGGTAAACTGGAGTGGAAGCCAAACGACGGGGCCGAAAATCTGTGATCGATCCGAAGAACCACTGCCAGATACGATTCTGCTTCCCCTTCGTACTACCAAAAAATGAGATTCTTGCCCGGCTTTCTTTCAGCTTAAGAAGGCTGCGGTGAGAATGAGGATCACTTCGGAACTCTAGGAGAATGGGCGTTTTAGGGCGGGATCTAAAAGCTCTCCAACGTGTTTCGGAGCCTTCGGCCGTGAGAGGAGAGGGTCTTTTGGCTTCCTCAGGGCCGTGTGAAGCTTAGCTTGCTTTAGCAGCCACGTGATGATTCAAGTTCGTGGTAGGCGTAGAAGCTGGGCCAAGCGGTAGCGAAGCTCAGGTGGTGATGCAAGTGCGCGGTGAGCGTAGTAGCCCCCTCTCGGGCATGCTCCTTGTACAACCAAGCGAAGAGCTAGTGAGGGCCGGAATGGAATATCATATGTAGTGTAGAAGCGGGTTTCGTCTCATTTTCCGGAAAGCCAGTCATACTATTCCACTTTAGCTAAGCTAATGATGAAACAGGATCTGGATTTGTCTGCAGATGATGATGATGTCCACTCCTGGCTCGATGCGCTTAACGAAAGGGAACTTTCTAGATGAAGAAAGAATTTCCTTCGTAATTAAGAAGCATCCTTTAAGTGAGTAGGGGTGCGCCGGACCGCCGACGAATAATAGGTACCCCCACCCCAGGCAGAGTTAGTGAGCCGTGTAATAGGCGACCATTTCGCGCGGTTCGGGGGGCACTTGAGTCAGCCGCCGGCGCCCGACTGCGTCTTGACCCCTATCCCATTTTTGGGCCAATTCCCCCTTTGTACTACCAAAAAATGAGATTCTTGCCGAATCCGAGTTTGCTGCTCCAACCATTACCAAACTAATACCTATTCTGTTTAGTACTTCAGGGGCTTCTGTTGCGTATAATGTAAATCCCGTAGCGGATCAATTCCAACGAGCCTTTCAAACTAGTACTTTTTGTAATCGACTCTATAGCTTCTTCAATAAACGCTGGTTCTTCGATCAAGTTTTGAATGACTTTCTAGTCAGATCGTTCCTGCGTTTCGGATATGAAGTCTCATTCGAAGCTTTAGACAAAGGTGCTATTGAGATATTGGGCCCTTATGGTATCTCGTACACATTCCGACGATTGGCCGAGCGAATAAGTCAACTTCAAAGTGGATTTGTTGTGCGAAGAGTGCGTTATGACCCGTGGCCGCCTGCCTGGTGGGGGCGGGTCCTCCGTTGTGGGTAAACGGGAAACCCGACTCTACGAACCCGAGGAAAGGCTGCACAGCAGTAGTCGGGGCGTTAAGACCGGAGCTTTTTGTAGTGCTAGCAGGAATGCAAGTGAATGAATCCCATCCCCTAGCGAGTGAAGTGCTTACGCCCCTTTAGAGATAGGGGCGAGCAAAAGAGCTCGTTCTTTCATTTTGAGATCTTTAGATTCGTAAGATCATGATAGAGTCCCCTTTACTTGATATTATATTAGTAAAACGCTAGCCGCCCTACAACTAGTATAGTATAGTATAGCAGAGCAGCCAGCTTCAAAGCTTACCTTATTATTAGAGAAAGGGGCGCGCTAGCGCTTTAACAATTAATAATATAATAGAAAGGTTAGGGGGCTTAGAAGCTATTGCTTGCTGTCTACTTCGCGAGCCTTCACTGCCCCGTTCTGTAACTTCCCTTCTTTCGTCCGTCCACGAGGCTGTAAAAAGAGAGAAAGGGGCGGCTATCTAGCGGGAGTCGTTTCGGTTGTATGCCACGAGGTCCCTATGGACAAGGGGACAAGTGAATCATCGCTTTTGGGCGCAGGCAGCCCTCTACCATCCATCCCATTGCATTCCATCGTCTCGTATTGTACTGTACCGTATCAGACCAGATACATCTATTGAGTGAGAGAAAGGGAGAAAACTCTAATTATATATTCTTCATTTTTATATTGATAGGGATCCCCATTCATTCCTAGATTCCCGTCACTACGGATTGATTGTCCCTACCTAACTACATGGTAGTGGTCTAGGGAGCGAAATTGCTAGAGCACGGGAGAATGAAGAGTAATGATTTCAGCAAGAGCAGCCGGACGGACTACTATAGTGAGTCTAGTGACTACTAGAGTAGAGTTGAGTTAAAAGGTATGGTATAGCGGCCTTTCCGAGCGAGCCTCTGGGATCTCCTGTAAACCCCCATGATGTGGTAAAGGGAGGATATTAGGGGAAGCAGTGAGTGGAGATTCCCCTGCAGAGAGCCGGATGAGGGGAGACCTTCACGTCCGGTTCGGAGGGCGGGGATATCCCGACCCTACTATCATTATGCCTTTGCAATGTTACTTGGTTCAACTCTATTTGTGACCTTTTCTCGTATGTGGGACTCTCTATCTTCTTGGGTAGATAATCGATCGTCTTTCATTTTGATAGTGAGTCGTTTTTATAATAATAAGTAAAATCAAGAATAATAATCAAACTGGGGGAGCTTAGCTTGCCAGGATGGCTTGGTAAGCAAGCAACCAGTTATGTAGGCGCCAATTCCCAGTTCTTTCTCTTCTTTCTTTTTTAGTTTAGTGACAGTTCATCAAAACAATTGTCCAAGATTGCTAGATCGAGCACGCGACGCGCATAGTCTTAAGTTCAAGAGCGGGTTGTCTCCTCTTCCAAATTTCTACTACTTCCTTGCCTTCCCTTTTCAGGGATCTCCTTGTTCTCTTCCCAGATTTTCCTCCATACCCTCGCCGCCTTGCCTTCTTCATTATGTTGTTCCATCCTTCAGGGATGTTCGGTAGGTGTCCGGGCCTCCTACAAAATCCTTCCGGCAAGAATGCTGCTTGAACATTGTAAGACATTGAACCGTCTCGCTCTTGTAAACACTGATCATAAGTGGCAAAAGCCACCGGAATGCTCATTTTTTGTCCATAAGCTCTCCTCGCCGTAATTCTCTCTGGAAGTAGCCCCTACAACCCCTTGACTCCTGCGGGCTACGTTCGAACTAAACGAGAGTCAGGCTTTATTCTCCCCGAGGGAACGGACTGACTACTAGGAGGGGGAAGGACCCTCGCCTAGCTAACGGAGTTCACGAGGAACCGACTTCAGTTAGTGAAGCGAGGCCTCAAACATCAAACCATATCTTACTGAATAATCTGACTGAACCGAGTGAGGTATAGACAGATTATATCACAGCTTGTGTTGTGGCGAGACGAAGGGACGGAAGGAGCCGGTTCCCTTGCTTGCTTACCGGACAAGAAGGATTTTACTTTAGACCACTAATGGACTATAGCGAACAGAGAGAAACAAACCTAAGTCACTATTTGCGAACCATAAGGAACACTAGCACTACCAGTGACTGGTTAAAAAACAGATAGAACACTCTTTCCTACTCCAGGCAAGTAGTACAGTACGGATACGGACTATAACTCCAGCCTACTGCTCCGTACAGAGTAAGGATTCATGGATTTCAAACACTCTAATGGACTATAACGAGCTGAGTAGTGTAGTACTAAAGCCCCGAGTGACTCTTGGCTGCCTTCAGTGGTAGACGCAATTACTTTGACTACTCTATTCCTACAAAACGAGCCAATAAAGAGTGGGGGAAGGGACGGCTTTGAGACTACCGACGTCTCCAGCGCTGATACATAGAGCAGCCAGGTAGTGGATTTTTTATAAAAAGTCTTTCTTTCCTCCTTTTATTAGAGTATAGGTCTTTCCCTCTTCTCTTCTCCGTGTGTATTGAATGATGGAATGAATAGAGCCGCGTAGCGCGTAGCATAGCGAATGTTGAAAGCTCTGCGTAGCGTTCTTATTCTTAATGAACAGTAGTAGTAAATTGTAGAAGTAGAATAAGCAGCTCCTCTCTGTTTCGGTGTAGAGCGGTGGCTTGTGTAGCGATCTGGCAGGAGCTCTTTCAATACGCCGCCTCCGCTTGATTATTCAATGAATGAATGCGTTGTTGATAAAGAGCATAGCGGGCGGGGGCTTCCTGATCCGCTTTCGACCTTCCCCATCTGTTCTCACGCACGGATTCTGCCACTTTAAATCTTTCTGGCCGGCGTCTGGATTCCTTCTGCTTTCGTGCGTGCTGATGCTTTCAGCCTTACTCAAATAGGGGGTGGCGTTATATTCCAAACTTAATCATGGGCTGGGCTCACTCACTTTCTTTCTATAGAAAAGGGTTCGATCATAACATAAGCTTCTTTTAAGGTATCCCCCTTCATACACCATTGTTATAAGATCGCAAAAGCCTCTCCTAGCCTAGGGATCGAAGCTTCTCTTTCTATGAGAATCCCGCCCAGATGAAAGATCATACGCTGCCCTCGATAAGCTTCATGAAAATATGGATATGCATGCCATAGAAGCCCCCCCCTTCCCTTACTCCATAGGCGACTCGATAACTATCCCTAGTGAACTGGTAGCAAAATGAAAGAAGAACTGGGAATGGTGCTTGCTAGGAATGAAGCAAAGAGACTTTCAGAAAGAAAAATGGACTTTTCTAATATTCAGGAAGAAATGGAAATTCCACTCAAGAGAGAGAGAGATTATGTACAAGATTTTGACCGGCAAGTCAAATCCTTGGAATGGGGATTCAAAGGGATAGGAAAAGTGGGACTTTAGCACTTTCACAAAGGAGGTTTGTGGAGAAGTTGCTTGAGTTGTTTGGCATGAGCAAGGCAAAGCCGGTAAAAACACCATTCGCACCTCACTTGTTGTTGTCTTCCGAACAATCCCAACCCCGGAAGCGGAAGTGCCAGAGAGACGATCTTTGTGAGGCAGAGTGACATTCCAAGGTCAGGTATAAGGTGCTACGGGAACGATGTCTCAAAGGTCAGTGCCAAGAGGCAGAGAAAACAATAATATTTGCCTTGCCCCCTATCCTTTCCATTTTCCTATTGAATCAAGATTCTTTCTTCTCTTCTTAAACGAGTCAGGTATAACGAACTTGTCTCCACATTGGATCAAGAACAGGACCACCCCTGCTAGTTCAGCTTTAGTATCATCTGGTTTAAATGGTATGCCTTAAAAAAGGGAGGCATCTGTGCCAACAATAGAAAGACCACTTTCTCGAGTGGACCGAGAGGCTGTCATAGCAATGGAGATGGGCGGCACTTTATGAAGCACACTATAACAGTATAGACGATGGCTAAGGGGTGAAGATTCTTAAGGAAGCATCCAGGAAGGGTCCTGGGAAAGAAACCTTTTTTCATTTTGCCAGTATTAGACAAAGCCCAAGGAGGATATGACGCCCTATTAGGCAGGGCGGCCTTGGCTCCAACCCCGGTGGTCCATGATTGGGCTAATCAAATACTCTTACTATAGTAAGACGCGTCATGAGAAATCTCCGAGATGGAAGGCGAGCAGAAGATCTTATTCCTTTTAGTTCAGATGATGCGCGGAGATAGTACTTCTTCTGCATCTTCAGATGACACGGACTATCAGCCGCAAGAGGGAGTGGTCTTACTGGACCCTTGCACTGAGGATGAGTTTCTTCCAAAAGTGGATGAGAGAAGTGGCAGAACCGCCACTATTCAATTCAGCATTGCCTCTTTTTTCAGGTTACTACATAGGCCCTAAAACTAATCCAGCCCAACATGTCCCTGCTCATTTCCAGGAAGTCCGTGAGAGACAAATGCAACTGATCTACGACCACCCTCCCATTAGTTAGGAAAAAACGGTGGGCGTCCTCCGGTCCGCATTGCCTTTGATGAAATGGCAGCTGACGTGAAAGAATTCATGCAGATATATGATGGATGTGCCATTCGATGAGTTCATGTGCGCTGCCTCACCCCCTATAAGATTGGATATGGAGGCCAATCTGTCCGCGTAACCATCTCATCTGGCCGTTCATGCGGGGCGTTTAGCCCCAAAAAAGAAAATTTCTGACGGGGAGCGAGCCGAGGAAGTCGCTCAGCGCAGCGTTGGAGGTCCCATTTCACCCAACCCAATAGCAGTGAACCGCTTTCAGGCAGGAAAGAGAGGACCGGAACCCAAAGATTGCCACTACTGGCTTCGCAAGCCATTTCACTTCGCCTTCGCTAGCGCTATTTGTTCTAGCGCTGCCGCCCCGCCTTTTATTTCTTTGTATGTCTGGAATAACTTAACTATGCATTTGTGCCGGAAACGGAAGACTTTTTCGCTTCCTGGCATTGAGACGCTTGCCAACCATTCTATATACACCGGCTATCAGGAAAAGAATTGCAATAGCCAAATGATGAAAGCTTTGTATACAACTTCGAGAGTGGACGTACTACCACCTATCGCTCTACACAGAAAGGGTAAGGGTAGGAATAAAGATCCAAAGGAGGAGGATTCTTCCCTATCAATTGAAGAACATCTGGCATATCAGAGCGGCTTCCGAGATTCACCCTGGAAGATAAATGGCAAAAGAGTTCCACGGGTTGCAGTCATCTCAAGATATCACCCCCCATATCTGGTTCTCTCAAACCCTGAAGAACCGTCAAGAGATCCAGACTTTTCATCACCAGATTCAGATGACTCTTCCATTGACTAGACTCCCTGGAAGAGAGATAGATCTTCCCCAACCAATCAGCGACCTGCGACATCAGCTAAAGAGAGCCCAGGAGGATTGCAAAACTCTCAGGAGTATAGACAACTTTGAGCTCTATCATCTCAGGGAAAAGAAGCAGAGAATGACGGATAAAGATCCCTACATCTATCAGTTCAGCAACACACCAACCCATGTCGCCCTCACGGGCGAGCGCATAAATGACCTCTCCTTCCCCGAGAAAAACAAGTTCCAGAGGCATCTTCCATTCATATCGATTTGGGTTTTTCCGCACCATATTTTGATCTGCCTCTTCTTCGATCCGGAATTCCCAGCAAATCCTTGACTCCTCGAATACAATGGGATTTCACACCTGGCAAATCTTTCACTCTACCTCCTCTTATTAAGACCATAGAATGTTCCTGCAAATTATGACCTTCGCCTGGAATGTGAGCAAATATATCATGTCGATTGCTCAACCGTACTTTGGCTATCTTACGTGGAGCTGAATTAGGTTTTTTCGGTGTTCTCGTTGAAACACGCGGGCATACTCCTTGCTTCTGAGGACATTGATCCGAAGCTCGAGTACGGTCCGTGCGCCGTTTTTCTTCTCTACCATGACGAATCAATTGATTTAATGTAGGCATCGCTCTTTCCTTTGTCCTTCCCCCCGATTTTTGCCCTATCACTAGTGATTACTCCCGATCCGAAGCACCCCTTTTCCATTCATAGAGAGATCCAATCGTCAAAATCAATAAAAAGGCCATCATGGACCAAAATCCAAACGGATCAATCTTGTTGAGAGGTAATGCCCAAGGAAAGGAAAAGATGACTTCCGGATCAGAAATAATAAATAAAATTGAAACAAGATAAAATCGTATATCGAAACGACTTCTGGCATCACCGAAAGGATCGAAACCGCATTCGTAGGCCGACCATTTTTCTGGGTAGGTCGAACTATTGGAAGCAAATGGAAAAGGAACACCGAGTGGGATCAAAGAAACTAGCGGACTGATCACTAAATAGATACAAATAGGTCCAAATTCTGACATCACCACAGCCCACTTGGTTCTCTCGCTCCTTGCTCGCGGAGCGACATACCGAAAAAAAAGCCCTATCTCGGATTTGAACCGATGACTGAAGCCTATTTCTTAGGGCGGAGCATTACTCTTGTTTTCTTAGCGCCTTTTCTCCTTTATTTAGAGGATCGGCCACAGACCCCGAACCCAACCAAGGGTAAAATCTGGATTTGTGAGATACGCTCAATGACCTTTACGGTCACGAAGCTCACTCTTGTCCGGAATTGCACCGGTTGGTTTTCCCAAAAAAGGCATGGATCTATATTCCATACGCAATCAAAGGATTTCCCCCCTCTATCCTGCCTAGCTCAACATTAAGAGCTCAAAGGCTTTTATATAGAGATCACTTGCTGGATTCTGTAAAAGGTCGACCAGCAGACCGAGATCCTCTCGAGTGACGATATCGTCGATGCTGACCCTTTAAGCAAGGGTTTGTGCTACGTCCCACCAGGCGTATGACTCACGAGGAACGCCATGATACTGATTGAAAAAAGACTCCAGCCAGAATGATCAAAGCCTTGATGCGTAAAGTATCCGCCGAGTCCATCGGATGCGCCTGTGGCAGGTCGACCATTCAGAAAAAGTCTGGTATTTGTGGCTGTGGGGGGCTTTTTTGCTTCCAAATTCGTTTGAAAACTCATTGTCTATTTCGTAATCATTCGATTCCGTCCGAATTAGCTCCTACTCTTACTCCTTCTTCTCCTTCATCGTCGTTGGTCCTTCGTTCACTGGCTGGTAAAGATGCTCGAGTGCAGCTGTCAGCTACCTATGCCCGGCTGCTGCTTGCTCGATCATCTCTCTACGAGATTTTGAAATCCACTATTTGAATCCCACCCATTCTAATCCAAGAGAAGCATTGGAGAGTATTTGAGAAAGAAAAGTCCTCCTCTTCCGGACTATTCTCTGACATCACAAGTGTATATCACATCAGATTGTCCGGTCTCTCCCTACGGCTTTCTAAGAGGCTAGACCCAATAAGAAGCCCTTAGGTGCAGATGCAGCCATCTCTTTCTTTCTTTCTGGATCTGTCTTCTGAGTGGTAGTTCTACGAGTTGGGTGTGTTAAGCATAGGTTTCCTTTTCTTTTTTATCTTCTCTTGCTTGAGTCCTAGGAGCTCGTACTCCAGACGCAGACAGTGCAGAGCTAATACTAATAGCTAATAGGAGGGGCCGACCTTAGCCCTGTACTTAATAAAAAAAAGAAGGAATCGAGGGACGGGGGAGCATCCTCCCTTATCGAGCTACAAGCGCACACGCTTATTCAACAAATCCAAAAACGAACTCAAGAGGGAAGACATTCTAGCCTAGCTTGAGACAAACCTAAAGGCGGGGTTAAGAATTCCTGCAAGAGCTTTCAAGAAAGGAGGTACGTACCTCTCGGACTACAAGCACACTAAAGGTATACCCGCCCTTCTTGCCTTAAACAAAGTGGATCCCTGGGGGAGATCACATACTGGATAAGGAAGAACGGGGACTTTGACTTGCCTTTAGGCCCGCCCACTATCAACTATTATCCTCTTACGGGAAAGAATCAGTTGTGGACATAGTCAACCTGCTACTAGGAGCGACGCCCTTAGCCCATTACTGACTTTAGCCTGGGTTATAGTCTGGCATCGAGGGTTGACGAATTCCTTATCAAGCTAGAAGCAAACTGAAGGTATACCTATTATTCCCTTAAACAAAGGAGCTCCAGCGAGAGATCTCCATAATTCGTTTTTCCTAGGGATGTCAGTCTCTTCTTCCGTTGAGGTCCGTACGAGAAACTTCGTAGACTAAATAGATCAACCTGCGATTGTAGGCACCTTTTCTCACCTTTCAGTAAAAGAAAGGAAAGAGCGGAAGCTAGGTCCCTAAGGGCAATCACTCAGAGAACAAATCAAACTATTCAATTAAAAGAACTCACAGCAACAGTGGAAAGGCATAGGAGAATCCCTTGGTTGAGGCACTCTCAGATGGGCTTCTCCCCTAGCTTGAGGAAGAAAGAAGAGGGTGACTGCAGGGGAAGATGAAAACAAGAGCCTCAAAGAAGGGCATCCCTTTTTTTCTAACATAGCTCCTTTAGGATAATTGGTTGCAGATGTTGAGACACCAATAGAAGGTTCAAAGATGGAGGCTAAGACTTCTCACTCTTTATCCTCATTGGACTGAAGGAATACGCTGCTAAGGATGTCTGTCAAAAGAGTCCTCGCTACTCTTTGATCTATCTCCTCCGCTCTTCGCTAGCATCCGTATTGGCTTAGGAGCAAGTTCCCTCAGGTTATTCCCACTAGCTACTAGAGGAAGGGAACTACGAGCTAATAGGAAAGAAGAGAGCTACTAGCTACAGCTACTAGAAAGAATAGAAAGGGGATAGTATCCCGGTTGTGACCGGAAGAGTAGTAACCTCACCATTGCCCAGTTATCTTCTGTACGAGATGGAGGAAGCTGCAGCTTCAGGCGAAGAGCTTGCTTGGCCAGAATAGAATGGTCGAGTGGAAGTTTAGGACACGAGGAAAAGGATTTTACAGAAACTCTCCAGCAAGATATGGAACTGAAGATGAAGGAATTATTATCGCTTAGCGCTTGTGCTAAGGTAAACAGAATAATGAAAAACTGGCATCTCTGCCACTGCCATTGATGGATCAACTTATACTTTTGCTCGGGCTGGGCTGTGCTTCTGCGAAAATGCTTTATTACTTATTATTATTTATTGGTGTTGCTTATGCTGCCTAAGCCTAAGCTTGATCTTTGGATGAGTCCACTGGATTAGACTATTTTACCCTTGGATACCAGGGAGAAACACCTATATCACGCACGGGATCACGAACACTGAACATACGCGGGATACCTTTAGCATTACAGGAGAATCTCCTATACCCCACTCCCATCGATGGGATCACAACAAAGATCATCCATTTATAGATAGCTGGGTGATGGGTCTGGAAGAGAATATATCGGTTGTTGTAAAAGATGGAGGGGCTTCTCATCAATTGAAGGACATTGATACTCGGCGAAGAGTAGTTAACTGGGGCCTATGATGATCAATGAAAGAACACCTACAGTGATGATTGATCTATCCGCGCTGGCTACGTACGCTCTTTTCTATGCTGCTTAAGGGAGACTTCCTCTTTTAGGCGAACAGCTATTAGTAGTGAAACAAAACAAAAAAATGAAGGAAAAACAAATATGGCTCTTTTCATTCGGTGTTTCCCTTGGCTTTGCGTGCTGTGCTTAGCGTAGGGCGCTTTCGCTTGCTTCGTAGTACTTCCGGTTTGGAGCCATCGTCGCAGTTTAGGTTGTAGCATGCCTTGGCGAGGTTTTGCTCTTTCTTGGGAGCGTAGTTCCCTCTCCTTGGCGCACAGGTAGTTTCCACCGATCTTTTTACTTGCGCTAGTGCGTATCACTGCCTTCTCGTGCACTCTCGCGCTTGGTGTGAAGCTATTCCCTGCCAATGCTTTCAAGAGGGGAATTGGCAATCTGCTGCTTTAAGCTAAGCGCGCAGTGGAGGCCTGGGCTTTAGCTCACCTTTAGCCAAGCTGCGATAAGTGCGTTCAGTGATTCTTGTACGCTAATAGATGTGATTGCCTGGGTTAAGGTGTTCTCGCTGATTAACCCTGAGGTCGATTAGCGTGACTAGCTTAAGTTGTTGCAATGTGCCCTTCCCTCTCCCTTTGCTTATCTAGCTTTATGTTGACGGTTGCCCCATCCGCTTTTATGCAACGGGTGTCAAACTACCCTTCCTCCAAGATTGAAGTTTCGCTCCAGAAAATGCTTTTTAGGAAAAGCCATTGGAACCGAGTATAATAGCCCCTATATATAAGGACTCAGAGCCTTTTGGAACTTCTTCCCGCCTAGAAGAAAGGCTTTCTTCGTCTGCTTGATCTGCTACGGATGCCCATTAAAAAGATGCATTCCCCGGTGGATTGATTTGGCTATTGCTTTTCAGCATCAAGCTTATCTAAGGGCTTTGGAACATTCATTTACTACATTCTCCTCCCACTGGCCATCCTGACAACAGCTGGTTTATGGCACCGGGCTAGCTCATGAAGAAGTCGAATCGGAGTTGTCCAGAATCAGATCTCCTCAGAGCACTATTCACCAGCCTTCCTTCGCCCGGGAATGGTGACAGTTGCTGCCTGCCTTGCGAAGCTTTGAGTCCTTTCCTCTCTAGATCTGACCTCGCCCAAAGGAAGAAGCAGGCAAGACACTGAAGTTGGACAATACAATATAGGGTCTCAAAAGCCCATTTAGAGCATTTGAATTGGAACCTTCTCGTACAAAGACCCTTAACTCGCAAGACCAGAGGAAGAAAAAGACTTAGACTTAACCCGGGGAAGAAAGACTGGCGACAAAGACCCGAGACTCGCTACCTTCGATTAACCCGTCGCTACTTCCGACTGCCCCCCTTCTCGACGCCGACTCCCGATTCTAGCCTCAGGAGAAGTGGGGGAAGGAGAGGATCTCACGACATCTATTACGGCATTTACCAAACCAATTGCATTAAGTCATTCGAACCTACTTTCGGAAAATCATCAGCAATGGATGAGCCGGCAGCATGCAAGCTCAAGCTCAAGGGGAAAAAGCGGGGTTTCAAACCTCATACCAAGAGAAAGATTCCAAACAAGTACAAAGAAGACAGCGAAAGAAGTGGATTTCGAACCAGCATACGCAAAGCAAAGAGCGGAAAGGTGCTTTGTACCTCACTTCGCTAAGCAGCGAGAATTGTACTGAAGCTCTCTTTCCAACGCCCGCCGATCGTACTACTTCATTCTTAGTGTGCTGACCAGATACCCCACCAATAATGAGCTAAGAGCCATAGCAAGAGATATAGCGTTGGCTTCCGGCTTAGTGAGCTCATAAACTGGCGAATCAATTCATTTGAAAGAGAAAGTCGGGTCTAGCTGATTCCCGAGTTGACCAATGATAGATGATAGATAGGTAGGAATGGCAGGACCTAAACGAGCTAGGCTTCGTTAGCCAGTTCTCCTTTTATAAGCTATTCTTAATGTCGCTCGGGCTCCCCTCGATCCGGTGATAGAGGGGGATCCCATCGCTCTTGGAACAGATGATATAAGATCTTACTAAAAGAAGTATTCAAATGAAATATACAGATATACTCTATACCAGTATACAGCAATAACAATGTAAGCCAATTAGCAAAGATCAAGCGAACTCACTCAACCGTACTACACCAAAGACTTAACATACCTATAAAAGACCAAGCAAGAAGAATGTTCGCCTACCCGGACTTGCCGTCATGTTCACTGCTACTGACATATGATACATCGCTAGCCATCCGTTTTCTCTCATTCAAGCCTGGCAAACAACTCTTTTGTCTTAAAAAAAGTGGGCTACGAAACGATATCTACAGTAAGACACGAGCGGCGATCCCTATCCTTCGCTTTATCGGGCGCGTGAGAGAACGAACGAGAGCATTAAGCCAATAAGCCGGTCCATCCCAAGGGCCAGCAGTCTCCGTGACGGAAAAAGCGGCATCGTTGACTCCAGAGAAGTAAGCGAAGGACCGTCGGTAAGCAGCTCCGGTATCGGCAGCATTCGCGGTCTCGGTAGTATTCGCAGTATTAGTCTCAGTAGCATTTCTTATGGCAGCGGCAGAAGCACTGACTCTATAAGTGAGCATCTCGGGTGTGAAGGCACGGCATCGGCAGCGGTAGTATGATTCTATCCGTTCGAGTCTAGGTCTACCGGTGGGTCGTCCTCTGAGTAACTCTCGCAAACAAAGAAAAAAAGAGATGGAATTCATTCAAGCCAGCAAAGGACTAAGGTAGGAGACGAGAAAGGGAAAGAGAAGGGGCCGTCGTTGGTGCGTAACAGAGCTTTCCTATCGACGATCTTTCTCGGTGCATAAGCGAGGCTTAGCGGTCGAAGTACCGCATAAGCAAGAAAGCCAATAGACCTTGAATAGCCAGCCTGTACGAAAGGACTTTTGAAGAGGATTTTACTATTGTTTAAAATCCATATATAAATCTTGTACGCAAGTTGGCACAGCGCTTTCGCTTTAAATCAATCTCGCTCATCTGGTCTGCCCGGTCAAATCAGCTCTCCTGCCTGTGTATCCCATGCCCGGTGCCGTTGATCCGTCTGATGGGAGAGATCCACCAATTCCTTTATTTCAATATGTTGTATCCTCTCCAGAGGTGGAGTTCCCTTTATTCAATAGATCATTTCCTGCCCGGAGTGAAGGTCATCTGTCTGGTCTATATGGGATTTCGTTTATATGGTTACATTGAATTAGCCAAAACAGGAGTGTATAGCCTTTATTTGATTGATGGGTCGGGGTACTACGCTTCTTGACACATGTCATGCTGGATTTGAAGGAATAGAAATTCAAGTGGAATTCCACTATTCTAGAGAAGAAGAATATCACATATGAAATAACAAATATACGAAGATAGTAAATATGCCAGAAAGTCAACCATGAGCAGGTGCAGGAGCAGTGAACGCTTGGCGGGAGTTCCAACATAGGAGGGCACCCGGAGGTTTTTATTCCTCTACTTTATTCAATGTAATTCCTTCATGTAAATAGACTTCTCCTGTCAACAAACAAGAAAACGGATACCGCGCAAGGGCTTTCGCGTTAGGTTCGGCCTGGTTCGATTATACACGCTATTAATGAGCCTAAACTAGGGGGTTACGCAGGGGGGTGGGTACTCGAGGGAAAAAACCCTAAATGAAAGCGTGTATTTCCAGTTTAGGAAGAGAGAAACTCTAATTCCACTAGAGAAACTGGAATTTCTCTCTTTAATATGAATTCAACCAATAGAGGAGTGGGAGACTCAAAAAGTAGTGGCAGGAAGCAGCACACCAGGAGGTGCGGGACGAACTTCTTCTTTTAAAAAGAGTTGTCCCCTGTCTGTATCAGTCGTCTCTATGGCAATCTTTCTTTAAGCAGAAAGCGTGTTCAAGCTCTCTGATTAAGGTACTAGGGGCTCACTAAACTATCGAGAAATGGCTTTCGGCCTAGGATCTCTTGAAAGTGCTTTTGCTTTCCTTTTAACTAAGCCTTCCCGCTCTACTGGAAACTATCCTCTATCAGAAAGTCTCGTAATCAACTGGATTTTTTTTACTTGATCAATCGGAAAGAAGAAGGCAGAGGTAAACTCCCCAACTCGATCAATGGGTGCTCATTGATCTTCTTGAAACTCCCCTACTGCCGCAGCTTTCGATTGGGGGAGCCTCGAGCATCCAGTATATGACATTAAGGAGTATTCCCCAATGGAGTAGTCCACTCATAGAACAAGCATGTAAGCGAAGCAAGAAAAAGGCTTTCCATTTTTCTTTTTCAGATCTCTCATCTGGTCAACGGCACGCACACGCAGGAAAGGCGGTCTTTCGGTTCATTGGTCTGGTCTTTCGCTTGTACGTACATCGGCTTGTTGGTGCTTGGAAGAATAACCTGCGCTAGGCGCTCAATTTGTAGCTTGGTTAAGTTGTTTCGTTAGGTTCATGAGGAGTTACAGGCGGACATGGGAACATGCAGTATGTCAATCACAAATCAGCTGTTGGGGCTCTTGCGGCGCACGCGGTACATGTGGCTCTTTGAATAAAAGCTGTTGCTCTTGTTGGTATACAGGCCGGCTAATAGAATAGTATGGGAAATCTGTAAAAGAGGAGTAGACAATCTGGGAGGTACAGGCCCGGCCCGGCGCACGAAGCAAGAGGAAATAGGTACCCCGCGAGGCTGGCGAAGTCGGCACAAGAAGTAGGCGGAGTAGAGGCAGCAGTTGCGGGTTCAGGTGCGGCTAAATAAATATCCCCGTCTGGGGTTGGCGGAGTTGGTAGGAAGCACGGTTGGCGATAAGCTGGTACTGGTTTCATTCTTTCTATTCAAAAAATCTCTCTTCCCGGAACTGGTAAATAAAATATACTTACAATGTAGGCACACGTTGGCACAGTTCTGTAAATAAGAGATGTCTCATCCGGTTGAGTTGTCGCAATCCGTCTTTCTCATGTTTCACCATATGGATTACCTATCTTTCGGTTTTCTCCCGCAAGTCCCTTCGGTCTCCTTTAGCTCTGGTGGGCGTGGTTCTGTAGTTCTTCTGGCCTTCCTTCATGTCGTAGCCTTAGTTTATCGACGGGTCTTGCATTAGATACATACAGCACTTTCTTTTACTCATGCCTTGGAGAAGAACGTTCTTTGTTTGAGTTTGAAGTCGTTACCTTGCGGGAGCCACCTGGGCGAGACCCTTTTCTCCTTTATTATTTCCATATGGTATGTTGAATCACTTGTGAAGTCGACTTCACTTGACCGTGTCTGCTTCAACTTCACCCTAGACTCGTGTCGTGTAGTGTATGTAGCAAGACTTACAAGTGGTCGAGTGAATTTATGAACGAGCAACTATTAGAAGCAATACCTTTCTATTTTTTTATTCTTCCTCCACTCACCTCCACGTTCTTATTAGCGGCACCACCACCATCGAGTTCAGCCGCAGGAGGTTGGGGCTGCGGAACAGGTGGTAGTGGCGCTTGGTTTACTCCCGAGCTTGATGCACCGGAAGCTCCTGACGCCACCATCATGTTAGCCGGAGTCATCTCAATATCAAACAAACCCCCAATGCCCGCCAAAAGGATACCTCCTGTAAACCCGACCCTTTGTAAAAAAAGGAGAGCCCCTTTGCAAGGATTAGGGATTCCATTTTAATGAAAAGGAGGTTAAAATCCAAACCCATGATGAGACAAACAAAAAAAAAGATCGGAATCAAGGTGACAGGATTCGAACCTATGGCCCTCTGTACCCAAAACAGATGCGCTGACCAGACTGCGCTACACCTCGTCTCAGCCCCCGGAGCATATAGATCCACCCGATCGATGAACACTTGCACCGAACTCGCCCATCCTTTTGGGCACAGGGACGCGAGAACCAATCCGAGTAATCCACCGCTTTTTTTAGAAAATCTGCCTCCAGCAAGATAGGGGCGACCCTCACTCTTCCTCTCGCTTCCTAATCCTAAAAGCTCACTCCCGGCTACCTGTCCTTTGGACCCTTCGCCCGCTTAGAAGTGGATTCGAACCACTGACACAAGGATTTTCAGTCCTTTGCTCTAACCAGCTGAGCTACCTGAACCACTTTCCTAAAGTCTGTTTTCTTCATCGAATAGCGCCCTACCTTACCACTTGACTAGTAAGGGAAAAGCCCTTTACTAAGAAAATATAGATAGGGCTTTTTTCGCTTGTTCGTCAAGCTTTCGAGTAGCTCTTTCAACTGCCGCCTAATCTCCCAACATGTTCAAGAACCGAGAGCAGCCGCCCAGGGACTGGGCGGCCGGAGGGAGCTTGCTTATAGAAAGAAGATAGGCCGGTCAAACAAAAACAACGCGTAACGGGCTCTCCGCTCCTAGTCACTAAGTAGTGCTTGCTATTCTGTCCTCCGGGGAATTCAACCAAGAGGTTCTTTCTTTCTCTCATGTAATTTCGCCCGCCCGTTCCACTTCCGTGCCGGAGGAAATGGGATTCGAACCCATGATACAATCTTCTTGTATGTCGATTTAGCAAACCAATGCCTTAAGCCACTCAGCCATACCTCCAAGTTGTTGATCGGAATTTTATGTGCCGGGTTTGGTTGGTTGCCCGAAGGGTTATTTGATCCGATCAACTGCGTAAGCCGTAGCGCGCTAGCGCGCGTACTCTTCCTCTATCTACGGGCGAGACTCTATCCAGATCTATGGATCTCCCCAGCATCAAAGCGAGACTCCATCCAAATCTGCCACTCGTTGGGCGACGCCTTCTTTTCTATGAACACCCCACCACTGAATGATGAACTTTGCCAGTCTTCGCCTCCGACCCGACCAGGAGAGAACACGGGGTCAAGCCAAGCCCTTACCCGCCTGAATGGAATTAATATCTCCTTCGTCTGGTCGAGAAGGGAGAAGCCCCGGGAACTGGACTGTGACTCTTCTATTACATTACATTACGGAGAAGTCCATTCTCGTCATGATCGATCCACGTCCTACCGTAGTGCCCGGAGAACCAGGCTTGCTTAGCTTACAAAGCTAGCTTACTAAGGCGAAGGCTTTTTTCGTTGATTGCACGAGCTAGCCAGCCCATCCAGCCGTTTTCTTGCTTCCATCCGCCTATCAGCTCTTTTTAACTGGCCTGAAGCTTAAAGACAAATGGCCATAGAAAGCGATGAACTCATCAGACAGCTGCCAGCTAGCCTTGCACTTCCTTATTCACTCTTGAACTACAAGAATGCTAGACTGAAGACCGTCATGCTTTGCTTGATCTCCTGCGCCTACCAGGACAGGACGGATTTGCTTTACACATACCTGATTACTTGCTACCGGAAACCGAAGCACCTATGCTTGCTGCCTTAACTCCACCTTCGGAAAGAAAATATTACACAACAAGTATAGTGTTATGTTAAAGGAAAGAGAATCGTAAAAAGATAATCGTACTGATTGCGCCTATTACTATGGACTAGACCGATTAGGGGAATGCTACCGCTTACCTTAGACTGCTAAAGGGAAGAGAACTGATTGCCGTCTATGATACAGGTATGAATTAGCTACTCAAAAAAGGAAAGTATATCATAAGTCCAATACGACAGGCTACCCCCCTTTAGTGATTAGACTAGCTCTTGAAGGGGGACATCCTTAAGGAAGAGTATAGGGGCTTATACAATTCATTTGTTCTCCCCTCAGCCTCAGCCCCTAAGCGCTGGCTTCACTCCATTTGAAAGTGAAAGGATAGGCCTTTGTACCAGAAGAATGCAGATCGGAATCCGGAGAGTGAAGAGAGGAAGGAACATGAGGCATCCTTCTTGCAGGAGCTCGGACTTCAGTTCGAGCCTTAGAAGGAAGCAAGCGCAGGGATTCACTTGATCGGATGGAGCCGGCTGTCAATTGCAGCAGTATCGGGATTCGGAAAGGGTGATAGGGATTCTCCGACTATCCGAACTTGATGTCTCTTTCTGTTCCCGCTTCGAATGGGAAATGCGACCATCACGACTCGACGAAAGAGGCAAATTACGGTATCAGGGACCTGGGAAGACAAGAGCTCATTCAGAAACAATTCATCAATCGAAGAAGCGAGTTTCCAAAGAGCAGAGCAGACCGGGGCCAAAAGAATTCCAGTTTCCTATTATGCTGTTGGTGGTTACTGCTAGCGGGCAGGCGATACGTCGCCTAGGCTGACAGGGGAGGAGCGAGCGAAAGCCAAGTCAAGAAAGGAAATCGAAGATTGTGCTGCCGAGCCAAAGACTATGAAAATAGTCCAAAAGAAGATAGTAAAAAATAGAACGAATAGACATCTTCTTCAAGCATATGAATGATCTAATATACCATCGGCAGAAGCTTCAATTGAGAATGCTAGCTTTTCTATTCCTTTCTCCAACACTTCGGGTCCTGCCGCTAGACCGTAAAGCTGCAAGTAGAAAGAATGAGCCACACCACTGGGCCCTTTCAGTCTAGCGTATGCCTTTGTTTGAAGTCTGTTCTCCCGGCCTTGACACTTGATCAAGAAGGCCTGGGCGATTTTTTATTCCAATCTTTTAGCTCTCTTTCTACTCGCCTGCCTACTATACTATACTCCTCTTGTAATATCCCCCAAAATACCCGTCTCGCATCTCCGCGTGGAATCTCTCAACACAATATACATTGTCTCGCTGTCTTCGGCGGAATGGGCATAATAGCATCGTCAATCTCGCGATCCATCGCCTTATCGAATTAAGATCGGGCCAAGCTCTCCGGCTTACCCTGAATCGTATCTATTCTTTTGGGTTCATGATCTGCTTTTCTCTTAGTAGGCCTACTCTGTGGCGAGTAGCTCTTTCTTTTATGATATGAGAATTGCTTTCTAACGCGCATGAAAACAGGCCAAAGAATAGGTCTCAATTCACAATTGCTTTTTTTTGGTACCAGTCGGACTTCCTTCTCATCATATTGGAAAGCCGCACTCGTCTCTGATGTATAGGAAGTAGTTGGCCTCACATACATCCTTCCCGACCACCCGGCCTTAGCGTATGTCGGCGATACCCGCGGGTGGAAGAAAGACCTCTTATCAAAAGAACGAGTGGCGTGACGCGATCTACTCAATTAATGGGGAACAGTCTGCCGTGGTGGTTTAAACTTCAGAGAGCAGACACAAGAAGATTCTTGATTTTTGATCGATCTGCCAGTCTTTGAAGGAAGCATGCCCGTCGTACCTCTACTATTTATTACGTTACGCGGTGATTGACAATATTTCATTTCCTGTCTGCGGGCTCTCGCTTGATGAACGGTTCATGAACTTACTCTTCTGTCTCTCAATCGGCATTGGAACCCGACACAACAAGATCTCTTCCGGCGATGGCATAAAAAGAATTGGAATCAAACCTTCGAACGGAGAGAGTCATAGAACAATCGTAAGGATTGATGCAGGGCGGATCAACACAACATATGCTTTTTCAAAAAAAAATAGAATATAAAAGAAAGGGCTATGAATATAGTCAATTAACATTGCCTCTTTCTCTTTCCATTCAAAAAAGAAAAATGGATATCCGCTCGCGATAGCAGAGCGCTAAAGCGCATATTCCCTTCCCGCCGCTACGTAACACTTCGCTATCGTGCTTTAGCACCACTCGTTCCATCCGTACAGTACAATCATTCGGTTCGCTCTGTCGTACTCTACGTGCCAGCTTCCGCAGTTCAAGCTTTGACACCATTCCCATAGGCAGTTATTCTTATGTTGAGATCCGCCTTAACCTTCCTTGCATGTGTTAAACATGCAAGCCGTCTTCAAGACTTGCGATTGAAGTGAACGTTGAGGCCCACGGTCTCAAAGATGGATAGTCTTGCCGTTTTTGGGAATTCAACAAGCTACTCTATTCCGCCTACGCAACTAGTTGCTTGCTGGGTCATCTTCCTTCTTACAGTACAGCAAAGCAGCAAGCTTAACGCGACAAGCAGGGCGGCGAGTGGGGAAGAATAGCATATGAGCATCGAGTAGAGGTAGTATATGGCTTCTTCCTGAGGCATGCTGCCTTAAGGAGAGGTGCCCGCCTATTACAATTAGCTAAGAGCAGGTGAGCCGCAACTCAGTATATCCAAAATTCATGCTTTCAGTATGAGCTGGACTGAGACTATCAATGAGACCAAGACCGATACCCACCCACCACTTTGACCCAAAAGCGCATTCTGGAGAGCAAATCTGTAGAAGGTCGTTACCAAGGACATTTCTTGAAGCGGAAAGGCGAAGACTTGAGCATGCTTCCGAAAAGCTATTTAAATGCGATCTCGTGCCCTTTGCCTTCTTGCCTCAGCACCTTGACCGGCACCCTCACATGACCCAACTTAGCACTGTCGCTTACCTCGTCAGCCCAGCCTGACGATCAAAAGCCTTACTAGCACTTCCGAAGTCTCCCGCACCAACGTTCATGCTAGCAACCAAGTGTCAGCTCCAGCTAGCCAACAGTCCCCCGAAAAGGGGTGTGACACGCCTCCCTCACTCAACTCCTCGACGTCCCTGTAGAGGTAGGAGAAGAAACCCATAACATTCTTCTTCCACTCAAGATCGTTCCGCCAAGAAACATCTTCAACTGGTTTACTGCTGAGTTCGTTACTTTGATCTGTTGAAATCTGACCCCAGTAGTTTCCAATTCTGTTGGACCAGGCACCACCCTGCAACTATGACATAACTTCACCTGCTTCTTCCCCAAGCGCTCCTAGGTGAATACAACGGAGTCACTCCCCGCAACTCCAAGCCAAAATATGCATGTTTTTTCCACCACAACGGCTCACACGCACAAAACAATGTCGGCGTTTTGCACTACCCGCACGAAATGAAATAATGCTTGTTCGCCCGGCAAGAATGAGGGGCTTCCCTTACTCGAGCTCCCGACGCCCGCGGAGTCCGCTGCCCACAAACCCAGTTCTACTTGTATCGCCACGCGCATCACAAGTAAGCCAACAGCCTTATGGGTCAGAGCCAGTCCACCGACTCCACCTCCCAGCTTTGATGAGAGTCACTTCCTTGACTCCTCATCAGGATGACCCAGTAGTCCGCTACCCGGCAATCACCCCCACCAAGTACTGTACCGACAGTACAACAATTCAAATTCACCAAGTGCCATATCAACAGCACCATATTGGTTCTCAATTGTCCCTCCAACCAAATGGACTTCCGTCACATTATGAAAGTGGCACTGAAGCTCATTCCAGCGCCAAATGTTCACTTCACGCCCGAGAACACCACAGTTCAAAGACCAACTTATCCAACAACCTTCAACACACACATACTGTCTTTCACTTTAGAAAGATACTTTAAACAGTTCTAGTCTCATACCGACAATGGATTACCATAACCGGCCTTATCCACTCTTTTTTTCGAGTGTACCAACCTTCGATCTGCGGCACTCGCATTTAAACAGTCATTGTCTCGAGTCCAAGGTGACTCAACAAGGCTTCCCCCAACAACGTCCTCGTGTGGGTTCTTCAACATCGCTTCGTCACTGACTCAAGAGCGCCACCTACTTTCGGACTGCCTATCATCGGTCATTCCACTCTTCTTTTGAGTAGACAAGTAAAAAAAAAGATTAGCCATGCCGTCTTGAGTCGGGGTCTCCTACCATCCCATGTTGCTCACACCAACATGTCTCAATCTGACATAACTACCCATCTGCTTTAAAAAAGCTCACTTCTATGTCTCCACCAAGGTAACGTCTAATTGCTTGAGATGGCCAAGGCTCACTCCGCCAAGCCAACGAAATTGGAGTGTGTTGCTTGTGACGCTCTCTTTACTCACTTGCCAATTGGTCAAGTATTAAGCCAGCTGAGGTCTTTGTCGCCAATCTACACCACATGCATCATTCTCTCCTACTCCTATAAGAACTTAGCGCTCAGTGCAGTCAGGCTTCGCTCTTCCTCAACTTAACATATTGTTCACGGGGAACAAACTTGATCTTTTCAGCTTTTCCATCAGCCCGATGTGATGACAGTACTGTGCCCGGACCATCACATTGACTGAAGTTTTTCCCGTATTGTTTATAAAAGTGATGACTGCTTCCATTAGTATGCCAATCACAATTCCAGTCCAATATCCATCAATGTGCCAAACCTTCCGACATCGAGTAGTGATCACCTCCGTCTATCTACTACCTTCGCTTCGGCTCAGCTATACCAACCATTTCGGCCAAAAGCCATAACTTCTCACTAAACTAAGTAGTAGTGCCAATTTGCTGGCCCAACCATTATCTTAGTATTAGCCCACATTTCGACATGCCACAAACATTCCGCACAGCCCTCTGGGTTCATAACTAACCTTAACATAACAGATAAAACGGCACCTAGATTAACCCTGTAAAGTAAACCAGAGGTTCGCCTCCCCTTGGAGGAGCCCTTCCGAAACAGCATTCTAGCAACTTCGTTTTCATCCAGCGTTCTTACCCACCAGTAAGCCGGCACAGAGTCTCCCCCTAACTCATGCCAAACCCTTATCTTATGAGGTATCCGACTTTTTCCAATTCTGCCTTTGTGACTTCATCAGTCTACCGATAGCAGCATGCCAGTACTTTGCCCTAACTACGAAGCTTGAGTCCTGTCTTCGCCCGTGAACGCAACAGGACGCGGTCGTCTAACTCGACTTCCGCAGCGAGTCTCATTGCAGCTCTCTCCTGCAGTAGTGATGACGGTTCGCCACACCAGACATCGCATCCCCTTGAAGTTCCACTTCAATTGCCACAACAAAGCATCATGGCATTTCCTCCGTATGAGTGGTGACAGCTCTATAGCTCGACCACCACACTTCTGCACATTGAGTCTTTTGGCACCGGCAGGCAACGCAGTTCTTCGCCGCATTCGTGGTAACAGCACTCTTTCCCGGTCTACCACGCTAAGTGTCCCAATGACACATCGGCCTCTACCGTATCGCATTCTCGCACATGCATAGGTGATAGTGGGCCAAACACCATCCTTTTCAGCCCTTTCCTTTGTCTCACAATGCCCTCTTGGCATCGTAACACAAGTCCTCCCACCAGGCCACAATTCATTCGACGGTCTGAACTCTTGACTTGACACCACGCCCTTGGTACCAAAATTGTCTGAGGTGGTGGCAACTTGGTATGCGGAAGGATCATCACATCCGGCTGTTAGCTCTCAATCAGGTAGGGTTTATGACTTCGTTAGAGACTCTTTTATAATAGCTCTAGGA
>Ga0153957_100151_pt1:10000-17500 | contig 47740 bp, 37 predicted proteins | sample TSFL041MetaG_FD_104745 | JGI IMG/M metagenome (GOLD analysis project Ga0153957, IMG submission 104745) | Attine ant fungus gardens microbial communities from Florida, USA - TSFL041 MetaG | ecosystem: Host-associated > Fungi > Mycelium > Unclassified | place: USA: Florida, Wekiwa... | reverse complement strand
AATCAAATAGGACTAGTTGGGTAGATAGAGGTGGTGAAATCTAACCTTTGCATCGATGTTTGGCAGGGCGGGTCGCTTGAGTGTCAAAACCAAGCGGTGGTTGTTTTTCCTTGGCTTATCGAACCAGCGTATTCCCATTCCTCCTTATGATGACTCCCAGTAGAGAAAGCCTAAATTTGCCGATGTGGATTGAAAGGAAGTTGGGGATGGACATAGATCCTTCCGCCTATCCGGAGTGTTGGAAATAAAGCAATGGTTTTTGTATTTTTGATTTCCCGATCACTGGAAGCAATCTTCACTGGCACAAGGATCTCCTCACAGCAACAACCTCCACTACGATAGAACCCGACAATGAGTTTACGAAGGCTTCGAGTAGTGCGAGATAGGCTAATCACCAGACTGCTCTGGAATAGGTTAATCGCCGGAGACAAGAACGAGCGAATCTAGTTTCGAGAGCATGCCTTACTATAATAGGGGGCGTAGCGTTTATAAGTGAAGGCAAGCGCAACTATCTATTTCATATCCTCCCTGTCAGCAAGGCAGGTCCGCTATAAAACCTACCGGTCATAAAGTCCTCAAGAACGGGAAAGCCGACCAAAAGACTATTCCATAACCGACTCTTGTTGCCGAATCAAGGGGGCTTGGCTTGTACCAGGCTCTAAAAGAGTTTTCTTCAAGCGAGCAGTCTTTCTATCTTTTTGGGTTGCATGTCCAAGGCAATGTTTTTTGTAGATTGAGATGAATTGATCTTCGCTATCGTGCCTCTTCCTTGTACCAGTTGATGCTGCGGCAGTGCCTAATATGAGTTTGCTTCTGCCCTAGACAGCTTCGAAGTTCCCATCGATCGATTACAGAGGTTTCAACCACTGAACTTGCTTATGCTCCCCTTTGATCGAGTGACGGGAAAGGATAAGTGCTAGTTGAGAGATTCAGAGGATAAGCTCAGAGAGAAGTGCTTTTCGCTAGTTAAGTTCTGGTTCTGGGGGGTTGAATGAAACCAACCGCAGATCACGAGTCTTGGTTCTTTGTCCTGTACTCTTTCCGGGCATTGGACTCCTTTTTAGTTATTCAAGGCTACGCTCGTTTCCTTTAAAGCCGAACTCAAACCGCGGCTAGTCTGGGAGGCCCTTATCTATAAAGGTTTGAATCTCTCTTCCTTGTGTTCAATTCCATCTTTGAAGATGAAGTAAGTCAAGTTCTGTAAGTGAAGGTGCTTTCGGTAAGCGGCAGAGGGAACAGAGAATTCCTTGTTCAGTCGTTTCCGTCCGTCAGTTCTTGGGAGGGGTTGGGGAGGAGAAGGGAAGCTTTACTTCTAGGCTTACGGTTCAAGGCGCTGTTGATCAGACAATCTTCCGGGGTATTTATAGCTTCGGCGTACAGGCACAGCTCAAGCGTACGATCAGAGAGAACATGCGCTGCCTTGACTGGACCGGCTCTAGATAAGGCTCTGTTTGGTTACTTTCGTGAGAGAACTAACTGATTGTCTCGAAACGCCGGCTTTTTGGGATAACGAAAAAAACAATCAATATTTTTATATAAAAGAGAAAGCAAGAAACTATTTATTATTATTATAATATTTTCATATAAAATAATTCTTAAATGAAACAATAATAAACTTTAAAATTTAAGTGAAACTAAGAAATAATACAATAGATTTTCGATATCGAGCAGACACTGAATTTATCGATCCGACTGATGAGGTGTACACGGGCGCGGGGAAGGCACCTACTACAACTCCAGCTTATGCTAGCCGAACTGTGAACTAACGCTTGTAGCTTTAGTTTGAGATCAGAGAGAATGCCAGTTGATCACCGATAGGTGCTGTGATAGAGTCCCTCGCTCTTCTGGGCTCGCTTCGTAAACTTGCTCTTAGGTTCAAGTTGCAGTTGACTTCTGGTTCAGGGAAAGCGAAGCGCTCAAGCTCCGAGGGTCGTAGTAAACTCCTCGTTTTCTTTCCGGGAGCTAGGCTTAGGTGCCGTCAGATAACTCGTTAGTCAGTAAAGCCCACGGCAGGTGCTGCTGTTAGTAAAGCAAGTCAGTAGAGCGAGGGACTCGGTTGATCAAAAGAAATTCCCTCTTCCGGGGAAGGGCGAAAAATCCAAATTCCAATGGTCTCATGCGTACAGAGGCCGGTCAATTCTATGTATGGTGGAAATTACCAAGGAATCTAACGAGGCTCGGTATCTCTCCCGCAAATCTTTGTCTCCACGCGGAATCTGCTGTGGATAGGAAAAGGGACGGGGGAGTGCGCTAGTCAATCAATGAGCAGTATGGTATGATTTGCCCGGATGCAATGGGGAGGTGGGCTCCAGGGCGGCCCCTGGGGAGACTCCTTCAAACGTCTCTATTGAGTGACGGAGCCCTTTTGATTGAATATGATAGCTGAACCGGCACAGGGCAGGTCGACTGGTCACTATGCCGAGTCCTCCCCGCTCCGTTGTCCGTCTCGGGGCTGGAATGGAACTCATGAGCAGCTCCCATTTATCGCAGTCCAAGACCGTGTCGGTGTCCCTGTCAGCTGTACTCCCCATAACTTGACCACATGAAAGAGGAGGAAGTGAGACTGTTCCTGTTCCTTGAATAGGAAGAGTTTCACCATTAGCAAGGGCAATTGAAACATTACCGACATCGTTTGAAAGATAAGAGAAGTCGTCAGTTGACCCGGCGGTTCGAAGCTCCCGAGTCAACAACCTAAGGGAGGTTCTTACTTGACTTAGGTGTGAAGATACCTGCGGCATTGGCAGAGTGGGTCTCTTGAGAAGAAGAGACATCGGATCTTGATCTTTTGCTAAGGTAGAATTGAGCGAATTCTTCGAGAATCTCGTTCGGCACTTTTGATAAAGTAGACGATGCTTGCTTCTTATCAAAAACCTCAGGTGGAATAGTTGGCTTTTCTACAGCTGCGTATGCGGCCTTAAGTCACTTTGCCTTTCCGGGAAGATCATCTGGTTTGCTGTTAAGTTCCCAACATCGATCCACGGTATGATTTGGCTTCCCACAATGAGAGCATGGGGTTATTCATCGCAAGCTGTCTTGCTTCCTTATTGAGTAGAAATGGAAGGACGTTGTCTCTTCTGCTCAAGTGCTCATTTGCAAGGATCTGGACTTTGATCAGCTCGTATTCCGGCAATCTATCATGCCAGCCAAGGTTTGTCTTGTTCCATTTGAGTGGCAAGCGTGTCATGTGCGCCACATGTGCATAGTGGAAGTGGTTGGTATGATTCAAGCTCGGCCCAATACGACATCTGTTAATTATAGAAGGCATTTATGCTCCAGTCTCCCTGTCTGGCTGAGGATATCTACTGCTTGATTTGATAGATCCTAGAAGCAAAGCTGCGGGAATACAATCGATTGACATGTTCCCAAATGAAACGTGCAGACTTCATCCAAAATAGGCTGGCGTTAACGTCAGACTCCATGGAATTTCACAGCCAAGAGCTAACAAGATCGTTGTTAGCTTTCCAATCACCTTTCATCAGTGTTTGAGCGCGCTCCAAAATGGACCCTCTCTGAAAGTGCCGTTTTCTTCTTTACTCCCAGGAACAACTGAACTGCCTGAGACCATTGCAAAAAATGGTTTCCATTTAAGCGATGAAGAAGAATTTGCAGGCCTAGGTTGTCATTTGGCGAGAAACCGAACACTGAATTTGCGGTGATTAGAGAGGGATTTTGAGTGAAACATGATGTTTGTGAAGTACCCTCTGCTGCCATGAGATGTAATGGAGCAAAACACTATTACTACCCAAAAAGAAAAAAACCGCTTCGTATGTATGCTGTTAATAGAACAAACAACAGGTGTGCATGCGAACAAACAAGACAAAAAAGGAGTATAAGAACAAAGGAAGACACAGCACCAAGAGCAAGCAAAGAAGAGGAAAGCAAAAGAGGGTGCTGTTAACGAGCGGAAAGCAGTCAAAACGTGATTGTTTGCTGCTGCTAATCGAGAAGAAGTCAATATAACAGCAAGTGTATATGCTGTTAACCCATAGAATAACTGGGCAAAGTTAGGATTTGCAAGCAAAAACTAAAGGAAAAGAGTTCCGTGTGGTGAGAAAGAGAGGGAAGTTGAGTTGACTTCTTTTAACAGCTTTCCAGTCTCGTAGTACAAGACTTTAGATTCGATTTTGGGATATGTCTTTCAGTTAAGGATCTTCCTGAGAACCGGAGGCGAGGCGGATGTACACCTAATTTCACAGCTGAATGCCGCAAGCCAATTCTCGCCCCCTCTGACTATATTAGTTAGACCTTACTTTATGCGTTCCTAGAATACCTGGTCAAGAGCAAGTCTGATCCAATTGATGTCAGTGACTTTATTAGCGGAAAATTTCTTTCATTGAAAAAGAAGGTCTTTATGAAAGTATTCGACTAGAAGTAGCTCTATTGAAAGAAGGGGAATCGGAGTCGGTTAATATAAATAGGCTGGACAAGCGCTTTCAGTCCTTTCGCTTTCCATTTCTATCTCTCTAGATGGCAGGCCTTACTAATAGAAAGGGGAAAGATGCGCTCAATCCGTTGCTTGTTGCTCCAACTTAGGAGTAAGGGCTGAAAGGAGCTTTTAAGCCCTTTTGCTGAATTGTTGGTCCGCAGCCCCGCCCTAAACGAATGAATAAGGAGAGGCCTATTGATGACCGAGCCATTCTTTTACTACTCCTTACCTCACCCCCCTTGTCACTTAAAGGGCGAAGTCGCTGAAGCGAGTCTAAAGGCCAAAGAGTGATCTTTGAACGCTACTACGCATCCTTACTAATAGTATAGTGTAAGGTAGGGTTGGGTATAGCAGGACTTGAACCTGCGACCATTAGGTTAAAAGCCCAATGCTCTACCAACTGAGCTATACACCCAAAAAAAGATATAGTAGTAAATAAGGATTGGTGCGGAAAAGAAAAAGAGGGCGGCCCCTCTTCTTCTCATCATATTAAAGGGGCGCAGCTCTGTATGAGGCTCGTACTGCAGAGCAAGCGAAGAAAACGTAAGGGCGCGCGTTAGCTAGGCCGTTTTCTTGCAGGAGTGCTAACACGCCCCTTATTGAAAACTCAAGGAAAGCCTTGATCGATATGAGAAACATGCGCTCAAGCACCCAACCTATACAAGGGGCTTGGGCTCGAAAGCCGGCCTTACTCAACAAGCACCTTTCTTAGTAAGCTTGCTTGTTTCCACTCATTGAAGATTCTATCTACAAAAGAAGGTCAACGGGGGATACTAAAGTTGCTCTCACTGACACCATCTACGAGAAGGTGGGGTCGTCTTTCTTTCCAGCCGCCATACGGTTCGCCTTAAAGCCTTAAAGACGGAGAAGGGGAGGAGCAGTTCTCTATGTAATTACGGTCTTTGTTGGCCGTTGTTCCGGTCGAGCACTCTCTTTTCTTTGTCCAATTCCGTCTTACCAAACAAGACTGACTTCTGACCAACCCGCGAAGGGTTGTGAAGTTGGACCAGGTACGAAGAATGAATCTATATCTGTGTACGGAAGTAGCTGGCCGGCGGCCGCTCAACTGTTCGAGCGCAATACAGTGGTGGTTGGTTCCGATTCGACAAGGGTAGAATGCCTGGTCGAAGGTCCAGTACAGTAGGTAGCAGGCGTTTCGTTTTGGCTCCCGAGCGAGAACGAGAAATAGGCGATGCACCATCCTTGCTGCTACGTACGTTGACCTTGACTTGACAGATTCATCCAATCGAACCCACACTCAAAGGAGGACCGCAAGCCCATGGCTCGACGAAACAGAAAGTATCAGCATTAAGAAACTTCTTGGGGTTAGCAGTGAAAGAAAGAGCCCGGCATTCATTTCTTTATTCATATTCATAGCTTAGTCTACTAAAAGAGGGACCGGCCTCATCGTGGTAATTAGAGGGCATCTCTGATCGTTCACCTCTAATGTGACACGTTCCCTCCCAGTTATATGATCAACGGGATCCGTCGGCTAGAGAGCGGGGCTATTCTTCTTCCGGGGAGGCAAAGTCGTCCCCTCTACTGATCGAACCCTCAGTTCGGAGGTCTTCGTCAACATGTTACGAGGCTCCAGTCTTCGGCAGGTCACCATTACTTTACTTAGAAAGGCGAACATCTGGGCAAGGGAAAGCGCAGTGCGCCTGGTGCAAATGGCTTTCTTTTTTTATGATATACCAATCAGAATGGAGGGCCCTACCTACGTAGTGATTCTATCAATCATGTACGTAGGGGGGGGGGGGTCGGTCAACTTGATGCGGGAGAGGCATGAGTGCAGTTCGATCTTGTGGTATATTCGTTTGTAGTGAGTAGGGCTTCTTTCTCGTTGATCAGTTCGCCTCCGCTCTATTGAAGGGTCTCCATTCCTACGGCGGTTTTGTCAACGAACGCGTCTCGGGCCGGATTGACTAACTTAACCCTTAAGGGGGCCTTGCCATAGTTGGGTGCTCTGCTTTAGTGTGATTGACGAAGGCTAGGCTAGGTTTGGTAATACCCAAAACAAATTAAAAGAGATCGGGGTCGAAAATTGGCAAGGAACTTTTTCCCCCAAAAAAAAAGGGCAGCTGCGGTCGAACTCTAATTCTGGAAATAAGTCGGGGCCCTTTTACCAAGTCTACCGGATAGAAGATGATAGAGGGCCAACTATCGTTGCGTTGCCCAAGACGGTGCCGTCTCACTTCGAGTTCCTTCCTTTGTAGTCAAATCTGATGATACGCTTTGGCGATCTTACCTACCAAATAAAAGGCCTGCTAGGTGATCGAAACCGCTCAGGTCAGTGAGGACTCACTCACTCACCTACTCCTTATCTATCTAATAGTTTCTTCTATCTACTGAATTCAAAAGGCGACCCGCCGCGCCGGGCTATAAGATAAGAGACAGCTGTTGTACTACTTGACTGGTAAGAAAAAGCTTACGTAAAAACTGGAAGACTCTTGTATGTACGGTAACCCTCTCTTCCGCTATTGGTGGACTGTTGCACAGAAAGGCCAACAGAAGCAACCTTTCTTAGCGTGCTTTTCAAGCGCTTAGCTTCTGCTAGCGGCAGGCGGCAAGGCCATAAAGTAAGTTCAGTTGGAAGCCTAAGCCAAGAAAAGAAGGTACGAACGAAGTGACGGGCCCCTTTAGAGATAGGGTAGGGGGGGCGGCTTTCTTGTGGTAGTAATTGCGAGCATCTCTCCTTTTCTCTTAGCGTGCACAGTTTGCTTGCATGCCGCTTTAGGCACATCTCTCTTTCTTAGTTTCACGCTGGCCTAATGAATGAAAGTCAGTCTTTTAGTAAGCGTATATAAGCAGCTGTTTAGTGTATAAGCAATTCTTTAGTGGCCGCACCGAAAGGTACGTACGGTGGAGGTTGGTTGAAGATGATGTTACGCGGCGTTCAGAACCAGCCTTGAAGTGAACGAATTAGAAAGAACGAAGAAGTAAGGAAATGAGACGACTCTTTCTTGAACTATATCATAAACAGATCTTCCCCTTCACACCAATCACGAGTTTTTCTTCATTCCTCTCGTATATCGTCGTAACGCCCTTAATGCTAGGTTTTGAAAAAGACTTTT
>Ga0153957_100151_pt1:0-5000 | contig 47740 bp, 37 predicted proteins | sample TSFL041MetaG_FD_104745 | JGI IMG/M metagenome (GOLD analysis project Ga0153957, IMG submission 104745) | Attine ant fungus gardens microbial communities from Florida, USA - TSFL041 MetaG | ecosystem: Host-associated > Fungi > Mycelium > Unclassified | place: USA: Florida, Wekiwa Springs... | reverse complement strand
TCAAAGCTTTCAGCGGGCTAGAGTCGTCTTCTTGCTGTTGTTGAATGTGAAGTTGTGATCAGCTTAGCAGTAAAGAGCTCTTGTTTAGCGAAAGTCGTATTCGGATTCTGCTTGAGCGGCCTTCTCTCTCTGAGTTACGGCAAAGGTAGTTCGGTAAGCCTCGTCATCTAGTATGACCGAAGCATTAGCCCTGTCTCTATCCTTGGGCTAAGGGCCCATAGACTGGACTTACAGCGGTGAAGTAGCTTAGGATGATTAAACCGTACCTGATGACTTTCGGACTTTCTTCTTTTCTGTTAGCACGCATCCAGTGACCGATGAATCTGTTGTCGGAATAAGCGTAAGCGCAGCAAGAGAATTCGCTGCTTTTGTGCCAACCTTCTCGCCTAGAAGCTAGAAGGAATCAGTCTTAAGGGGGGCGATTGGGACGTGGACATCAAGGTCTTTATGAGTGACTACCCTAAGAAATCAGACTTATGCTCAGTTCTCTTGTTCTTGTTTCATAAGCAAATGCGGCAACCTGGTGGTATAGTGAGCTCTCTCTCTGGATGTTGCTTCAGTCATTGATAGAGAGGAATCACCTAGCCTAGCATTAGACTAGACTAGCTAGCCCTCCTTGGGCAGATTGCTTTTCATAGCGTAGTTTCGTAGCTTTGCTCCGGGAAGGAGACTTGCCTTATCAGATGCGGGATTACCTGTTGATGCGGTAGATGAGGTCTTTGCTTTTCCTGCTGAAGAATGAGTTGTTAGCCTTACAGAATGCGCTGCACATCTATCATTCTATAGTAATGTCGGCTCTCCCGCTGTTGGTGGTTTAGTTGTAGTAAGAGCGGTAGGATTAAGATTAGGAGATTGATTGAGTGAAGTAGGGTTCGGTGAAATATTAAATAGAAGTAGGACATCCTTTATAAAGGAAAGTATGCCAGAACTCGTAGCCTTGTTGAAATAGTCTCCTCTTTCTTGTCTTTCTTCTCCCCTAAGAGGAAGAAGTCTCGTCTCGAAAAGACCAATTGAAGCTTTTCTCTTCCGGCTCTGAAAGAATAGGACTTATTATACCATGAACGGACTCCTTGTCAGGAAGAGATAGAGATGGGGCTTTCCTGGCTTCTCTCTTTCGCCTTCTCGATGCGGGTCTTCATTGGGCACTAGTTGCGCACTAGCTCTTCGGTGTGAATAAAAAAGTGTCAAGTGATGGAGTCTTTCGGAGGTGTGGCTAGCTCTGGGTCAGCTGTAAACTCTTGTTCAAGGAGTGAGGGAAAAGCAATGTTTGAATTTCACAGGCAAAAGGCCAAGGCAATAAAGAAGAAAGACCAGGCGCAGGGCCAAAGGCAGCATAGTACAGAAAAGATATTCCTGATTCAAGTCTTGGAGGAAGGGCGGCTACTAGAAGAGAGGGGTTCAACCCCGGCAAAGTCCTTTGCAAAGGCCGACGTCCCATCAGGCAACCTCCTCTTGTTTGATTCCGTGCACGAGTAAGTACCCGTAAATCGTAGAGAAGACAGAGCGGGGAAAGCTGCCTTATGTAGTTACCTGCTCTTTCATCGAGATTAGCGAATTACGGTATAGGAAGATCTAATAGAATCTGGTTCGAGGAGCCTAGCCTTCTTTGCTATTAGTTTCAATATCTGATGCTTTTGTGCCAACCCTCTAAGGAAGAACTCTGGGGAAGGCAGGAACTTCCGGATTTACTGATTTAGGAGTTTTTCCCGCACCGATCTGACTTATTTAGAAAGCTAGAACGGAGAGGGAACACCCGGTGAAATATGGTTTGCTGGTACAGAATCCGTTGCTATTGGACTTGGCAAGTAAGCCCAGAAGGAAGAAGTAGTAGCTGCTACCTTCTTCTTCTTTCAGAACCTCCCAAAGCCATCTAAGCCAAGCTAGCCCCTACGCTATTAATGCCCCATCGAATCTGTGCTCGTGGACTTAGAAAAAGCCATTGCTAACTCTTTCATGAAGTTGAATGTCGGAAATCTCCCTCACAGGGCGAAAACATGATTTGATTTGTCCAATCATTCCCCCCTCATCCGAGGCTCAGACTTCACCCCCATCCCCTTTTCTATTTTTTTATATCAATAGGGAGCTCATCCATCCTTCCTGCCATAAGCTGATGATCTCCTAGCGCGAAAGCCATTGATCGATAGTTATACAAGGCGATCGGAGATCCCTACAGAAGATAGCTTTCAGAAGCCCGATGCTTAAACTCAAATTGCGCGATGAACTCATCAGATGAACTACTACAGGAAAGAAGACCAATTCGACCGAAGACCCTAGAGACCGTTACAAGACAGCTCGACCGGGAAGTAGCATATCTTTCAAGAAAAAAATTCGGTTACAAGGTATTCGCCCTAATTGAATAAAAGAAGGGAAGCGTATTCGTGGACAGATGAGCGTTTGTTACCGTTTACAAGAGTAAATACCGAAACAGACAATTCCAGATGCCCTCAGACAGATGCCACTAAAAAGCCGATTCTCGCATGTTTTTAGAGGCCGTACTTGACCCCTTAAACTCGCGATTTCGCAAATAAAATAGACCATTCCGGACCTTTTCCTCATGTCGCTACCAGCTACAGATCAGATATGACCGGTTGAAGAAAGAAGAAAAGATCGATGAACGATTAAGCGAGACTTTGCCTTAGAGATCAATGAAATGCGACCGAGAAGCTTTATTACAATTACACAAAAGTTTGATGAGGGCCTCTTGCTTCTGCTTCCCTGCTTTCTTTTGCTATCACCTCAACTGCCTTTCTACCTGCTTACTTAGAATGAAGATCAATAATGGGCGGAAAGGCTTTACACAAGACCACAGAGCGAGAGAGAGAGCCTTCACTTACCTGCTTAACCGTGCCCTCCTATCGTACCTATATCCCCTTTCCTTCAGTTACATCCAGTCTCAGTTCTGCTTCCAACTACTGATGGGAGAAGGCTTGGACGTATGGCATACGGGAATGGTATATGAAATGAAAGGCTGGAAACAGAGCTGGAGATGAGCGCTAGCCAATGGTTAATACTTTAGAAAGCACCTTAGCAATTACCAGTAATGCCCCTATCGACCTCAGTCTTGTTTTTTGCTAGCTTGAGTCTAGAACTTTACTATCTCATTAAACGCCGAATATCCATATATATATTTATATATTTATTTGATTTATGGAAGATAGTCGGCCTACTTCTAGCTGTTCCAGCGATTATGCCCGTTCTAGCTCTACCATCCACCCCTATCATCATAATAGAAAGGGGTACTTTCGGGCTGATCTGTGATGGGTCAAGGCGACCGAGAGGACACATACCTCCTCCATATTCCTTAAATGGGCAAGACTCGGATACTGCATGCGATAAGTATAATAGTTTACTGAACGACTACTTAGATCTTGATTGATTTGGATGCAATGGAATTTTGTCAAATTACTCCAAAAAAAGCCATCCCATGAGTATACATGACCCCACTACCCGTATAAAGCGTACATCTCTGCTCAGGGAGTAGGTCAAAGCTTTTTATAAGAAAAGTAAAAAGCTGGAATCCGGGAAGACAAGACCCCCTAAGAGCGTCTTGTAAACCAATTATTCGATCTGGAGATCCCAGCAAGGCTGCCGGAGACATCCCTGGCTTTAGTGATGTCTCTTGCAAAGAAGAATTCGTAGAGATTTTCCCAGAATCCCAGTCCAGCCTACCCGACTGATATAATCTAGAATCCACTCTCCGCCCTTATTAGTAGTAGGCGAATAGTGACCCTATTTGTATGCGCATTCACACGACGGGCACGTTCCAAGATCTCCCGCAACGAGAACCTAACACATGGTTTATTGATAGTAAGCTGATTAAATTAAATAAATGGATCATAGGTTGGTTGAATATTGAGTTCCGCTTAGGCTACCTGTTCTGTTCACGCGCTACTAAGCCGCACACAGGATCTTAGACGGGTTTCGTCCCCTTTCGGGAACACCTTCTTACTAGTAGGTAGGGGCTAAGCCTGATGCAAATATACCAAAAAAGAAGATATCTAGGGTCGATTCTACGAAGAGTAGATTCGCCCCTTATGTTATGGCTCGTCTCGCGCTTAGTCACTCGCGGGATTCGGATAGGGGAGCAGCAAGTCTTTTCTGAAAAAACTCGCAGTTCTCCCCCTTATCTAAAATCTAATAAAAATATATATATATTTTTATTAGATACTAACTCTTTGGTTGGATTGGACAGGGACTTCTATAAAGATCTTTCCACTCATTCATCATACTCAAAGTCGAAGTCACGGCATGGGGGGCTCGGAAAAATAACGAGAATCAGTGTCGTGGTGGTGCTACGAGATGGCGATTTATCGTATAGAAGAATAGATCCGCGGCGGACCTATTGATTGACCATAGATGCGAACCGATCGACTGCTATCTAAGAGAAGATAAGTAGTTCTTCTATCGTTCAAGGGCGCGGGGAGAACATGTAGCGGCTTGCCTAGATCTCGTATTTCCCACGTAGTCCGTCGGTCAAACCAACGATTCTCTTCTCAAAGTAAAGTAATAGAGAGATTCTTTTTCTTTTTCTGGTATGTAGCTCCGCGAGCAAGGAGCGCATCATCGGGGCAGGGCGAAAACGAACATAGGATCATCATCATGGCCCTTTTCTTGTTTCTTTTGTTTGTGCCCGGTCCGTTGTGTGTGTGTGTTTTTAAGGCTTATCCGGGGGCTGCTGCTCTGGGGCATCCAATTCCTCTTCTTTCTTTTGCTGCTGATCTCACATCGAGAGCAGCTCCTTCTTGTTCAGGGTCATCAGATGAGAGATTTTCCTCTGATTTCCGAGAAATCGGTCAAGCGGGGGGCTACCCTCGACTCACCTCTCTATCTATAAAAACCCCTCCCCCGAGGAGAGGGCTCGTAATGATCTTCTCAAAGATCACAAGGTCCTGAAGTGGCAGGATAGGGGGGGGGGGGGGGGTGAAATGCCGTGGTTTTTGGTGAGAGGGTGGCTCGTTTTGTTTTAGTGGCAAAAAATATACATGATTCCGTTTTTTTTG
>Ga0153957_100149_pt1 | contig 48121 bp, 31 predicted proteins | sample TSFL041MetaG_FD_104745 | JGI IMG/M metagenome (GOLD analysis project Ga0153957, IMG submission 104745) | Attine ant fungus gardens microbial communities from Florida, USA - TSFL041 MetaG | ecosystem: Host-associated > Fungi > Mycelium > Unclassified | place: USA: Florida, Wekiwa Springs... | reverse complement strand
CAGAGCATCACATGTTCTACTGCCTATTGTTCTACATATGGCAGTCCTTTTGTGTCTAAAATAGCAATAACTTAACCATATAAGGGGCTGTCCTTGTTGTGTCAAGGATTGATGTGCATCTATAGGTAATAGATCAGTGTCATGCCAAACTTTGAGGTCCTTCTATCTCCACAGGATCTTATTGCCCTAAGGTCTATTTATGGTTGTCAGAAGCGTATTGAAGAGAGCTTCCATGTGCATGTGGAAGCGAATGTCCGCGTTTGGTGGTTCCCGAGATATCTGCCGATCAGTGTCCGGCACTGATTAACTGATATCTTGATGAGTACTGATTGCTTTGACACGTTTTGGGCATCGTTTGAAAGGTCTTCTTAAGGGCTTTCCGACGCATTTTGAACCGTGGGAATCGTGCAAGTATCTGTGGAGTTATGGCCAAATGAAGTTTGTGACAGTTTTTTTAGAGAAAGAACCTCAAAAAGGAGAGTAATGTCATAAACCCACCTGGTTTTAAAATTGTACAACTAAAGAGATAGAAAGAATAGGAACTCTTCTCTGATGGATTAGATAAGGGCTGCTAAAAATAGAATAGGAGATAAAATCAGATAAGATAGAGGTCATATAATCTAGTCACATGACTGGTCACATAATATAACCTTCTAAAAGAATCATATAAGTGTATATATAGACAAATAATATTTGTATATAAGTAGGTAGAGCAATTTACAAAGAAACTCCATTAAGTTCTCTTTGTTCTCTTATAAATATTGAGTATGATAAGAAAGTTGTCCCAATTGGCCTTATTATTACAATTACTCTACCTACTTATACACAAATATTATTTATTTATGTGTATATTTAAGTAATTTCCCACAATCCTTCTAGAAGTTTCTATTATGCTTATCTCCCATTTTAGGACCAGGTTGGTTCATAACATGGATATTATTTGACAATACTCCTAATTTTATATTCTCTCTCATTTATTTGGTAGCATACTTGTACACAAGTTCCAAATATCATTTGGATCTCAGAATAATTATTTTATTATTATTATTTCTTTTTATTTATTACTCTGTTATCTCTGACACTACTCTGTGATATTACCAAGAATAGTAACTCAAAAGAGATGCATGAAAGTAATATAGCATGTATAAATAAAACATTTGTATAAGTAGTGTACATGAATTAACAAGGACTCTAATAAGTTCCCTTTGTCAACTCTGACTTAGAGTACAATTGAGGTTAAGGTTACTCAACCTGAGCTAAGATCATTACCTTTACATTTACCCAAAAATTATATGCCCTGTTCCTTATTAGAGAGATGTCTTTTACTCTGCAAACTGACCTGGTAACCTGGAAAATGTATGCCTTATGCCCTTATGGCCTTGTGAGAGGTTTGACTGTAGCTACATTCCTATAAAAAAAAAGGAAATGTAAATAAATTTTCTGAGTGATGGGAGCTAGTGGAATGATGACAAAGTTCTGTATTAATGATGTTAATGCTTGGGTGTTACAGTTCCATTTAACAGGTACTGGCTGACTCAAGTGTAACATTATCCTCTTATTCTCTCAATGTTCACTGTATTGCCCTGCTAGAGCTAGTAGTTAAGACCACAATCCTAGATAAGTAATGTTGTATCAATCTATGACAAAATAAATTGTCAAGATTCCAGAATTTTTAGATCAAGTATTCACCATTGTTAATCCTAACTAGAAGGTTTGTGCAATAGGACCGGCAAGTGATAAATATATAAATATAGATGATGCCGATGACTCAGCAAGTATACCTGTGTGATAAACCATTAGTACTCTCTCTGCTCCTATTGCCCCGTCTGCCTGTATCTTTTCCCCGGATTTGCACCATTCGTGTCATCCTGCGAGTCAATCATTCTTCCGTACAGGCATTGAAACGTTGACAATGGAAATCTGCAGAACTTGCCTTCCATCCGAACAAAAACCTGTGTTACGCCTCTTATCCTCCCTTGGAAAAGCTTCTCTAAGTCATAAGATGTCGGCGGCTTTACCTAAAGTGCGTTGTACTGATGTAGATGTTTATTGATCAAAGCAGAGCTGTCTGCTGCTCTATTCGTTTGCTAACGTCATCTATGTGGTCTTCTGTGAAATCCTCTACACCCTGCCTACATCACTTCCGCTGGACACTATTTTCACCCTGCATATGCCTACATAACTACTCCTATTCTCATCAACACCTTTATCGGGATGGATGACGTTAAACACACAGAGGATTATCAAGGTTCATAATCTTTTTCATATTCAAGGGCGACCAGCTACTCCAACTGATTAACCGATTCAATTGTATTGTCGATTACAGGAAACAGAACGGCTTGCAGTAGATCCAGCGCCTGGCATTTCTGCTCAGCCGCATGAAGAGAACCTTCGATACTTTGATGTAGTGATTGAAGGGCCCAATGGGAGTCCTTTCGAAAGTGCGTTACATGACGACAGATAGTAAAAAGACTGTTTGAAGAGTCCCGGTCATACAGAGGGCAAGTTCAAGCTGGAGTTATTCCTTCCCGAGGAGTATCCCATGGCACCTCCGAAAGTACGTTTTTTGACCAAGATATACCATCCCAACATCGGTGAGTGAGTGACTTCATCGATCATGTTTTGGATAATGAGCATGTATAGATAAACTTGGGCGAATTTGTTTGGATATACTCAAGGGTATGTCCAATGAGATGACAAAGATGGATATATTCTGATCAATAACAGAGAAATGGTCTCCTGCGCTACAGATTCGAACTGTGCTCCTGTCAATCCAAGCGCTACTCAGTGCACCTAATCCGGATGATCCGCTAGCGACAGATGTTGCAAAACACTATAAAGAGAACGAAGCTGATGCGCAACGTGTGAGCCGAGAGTGGACACAGAATTTCGCGGCCTGAAATGGCATTTTATCGATTCAGTGGCTAGTCCCTTGGATAATAGAAATTCAGAGTAAAATTTATCGGTAGCTTGGCCGATTGTTAGTTTTTGAGAGTTCATTGTGAGGCTATTGGCCCTCTCCCACATTTGATTGAGGGAATCTAATTTTATGAGTACGGTATGAAAACAAAGTACTTTCGAATCCTCATTTTGTAGTGTTCACTTTCCCATAAATCGAATATGAGAGATAACTAGAAGCTGTTGGACTCATCATACTTGAAAGTTACAAGGACCTGTTCACCAATATTGTGAACTTTATTTCATCCGACAGGAGATCTATGATATTGGGTATTCAATTACCGAGAAGCAGTCAGCAGAAATTACTTATACACTAAGGCCCAAGACCTTAATCATAGCAGTGAGATCAAGATCAACACAGATAGGAATAACAGCCCCCAGCGAGAGGACGAGCTTGCCAACAATGTTACTTACAACCTTGCTTACGAGCTCAATGATATCGGCAAGGCCTACGGAGACATCGACCATAACACCAAGAAGGTCCTTAACGTTGACTGAAGCGCAGGCCTTGAGCACAACCGGAAAGACAAGCAGGATAGTCTACAAGCTCCAACGATTAGAATTTGAATTCACAAAGGCTGAAGTTTACCTTGCACAGAGTAGTAAGGAGGTCAACTACAACACTAACCCCAACAGTGACACCATTGAAGTAGAGCGCATTGGAGAGGTCATCTTTGAGAATGACTGTGATACTTTGCTTGGTATCCTCGATGATAACTATGACTTCACCCATGACCTTGATAGCAAGAGGAAGAACAACGCTGACATCATCATCGATATTGGCAGCTACAATGAATGGGCAATTGATACAATGCGAAAGTATGAGACACAACTTACTCAAGTTCTTTATTAAGATGCTTACTTGGATATTCGCGTTGTTGATACAATCAGGAATACCCTGGTTTCCACCACCTTGAGGGGGATGTTCAGCAACAGTCTTAGACATAGTCAAAATCGTATAGTTAAGAGAATGGAGATAAGATACATTGATATCTTGACTGGATGTGCCGCTTGGAAGGGCAGAAATAAGAGTCAAAAAGGCAAACATCATGAAGGTAGTGAAAGCGGCGAAAGAGCGCATCCTTAAAACAACAATGCGATGCAGGCAAAGAGGTCTTGAGGGGTTAAGCAAAGGCCAATGGTTGGTATAAGAATGTGTGCCCAGGTTTTATACACTTTTTCGAGAACCGAGCCTAGATCGATCGTAGATTGTACGAGTCATCACGGGAAAAAATTTGCGCAGTGAAGTTAACATCCAGCGTTAGACGCGAAGACAGATGTCTTAATCGAATCAGCCTTAGCAATTGATCAAAATGCTGGCTGTTACGGCTACTGTGATAAGGATGCCATCAAAGGAGCATATGAACGTTGAGTGTACCGCTGGGACAAGGCGTAGTGCTCGTTTTCATTAACGAGCGTACACATAAGCACAGGTCACATCGTACGTGAGTTTGAACGCGAACAAAGATGTAACGAGTTTGACTGCCACATACTTTTTACTCAGAGCACAGCCATGACTCGAAACCGCAGTAGCCGTATTGACTCACGGATCACGCTGTAACCATATAAGGACCTGTTCAGTAAATAGGTTGTCTTAACTTGGGTCTGGTTCTGCATATCTAACTTTTGTTCTCGAACACCGGGGGCGTAAGATCGTAACAAAAGAAGCTGATAGGACCGATTATGTTAATCTATACCGAGATCGCTTAATCCCTGGTGCATCAGCTTCCATATTATTCTTGACGTTCCTCGGGTGGAATCCCGCAAAATTTGATTTCTGGTTCCACGGGACTAGGAATTGAAGTACTCAAGAAGAGAGGAGAACCCAGGATTTTAGAACTCACTTGACCTTTGCCTGAGCCGATAAGAATTTGGCCTCCTTTCAATAGTGGCGTTGATGTGACGAAAAAATCGGGAGTTGAACAATTGGCCAATTGAGAGGTAGATCAAGTTGCGAAAATGGAAACAGACCAGTAATAGGATAGAGTTCCGTGTACTCAAAGTCACCAGAAAAACAGATCAATCACATTTTCAATTAAGTACAAGATATCTATCTAACTGGAAAAACATGGAATGATCACGAGTAATAATGGTAGGCATAAGAAAACAGCAATAACCGAACATCTAGACAACCTTGCAACATGTATCAGCATGAGTTTGCGATCTCAATAGCCAGAAGGACATTTGTTTGGCGAATATTTAGATTTCAGTCTCCTGACCATGACATTGAACGAGTCCCATCATCAAGTCGATCTTACCTCGTCGCACCGCCGATCGACCAGAATAACTCAACACCTAGTTCTGTGTCACAAAAACTGTCAACTTGCCTGCTAGCACCCCACCCGCTGCCCGATCTGCGGCCTCAAACCATGTTGTTCCGTCACCAGCAACATTCAGTTGTTTTCTACCTATGACACAACTGCCTTCAGTACCAATCTCTGACTATCAACGCCTAACCTCCATCGACCATGGAACCGCGATGCGCTGACAGCAAAACCTACCCAATACGATCATCCTTGGGGGAACTCGTAGGGCTGGGAAGAGATATCTCATGGGGAGAAGTGACTATAGGAGTACAGCACTATCGCGCCTGTACCGAGTTTCCGTGGCTCGCCGACGTGAGGGAAGGATCTGTCTGGTCGGATGGGAGACCTGGATACTGATACCTTTGTGCCGTTTTCTTTTTATTTTCTTTGCTTTTCACCAGTCATCACTGCCACTCATGACAATGTCATGCTCCTTCAAATATACCACTACCCTACCTATCTACTACCAAGCTTACCCACACCTTACTCCTTTGGCCATATGCCTCCTGTAGACACACTTCTGACATTGAGCAAGGCCCTCCGCGTCTTAGCACTAAATTGCTTGTTGCGGAATATAAATGCTGAATCCAAAAAAGAACGAGTCACATGCGAATCGCAGCTGTTATGAGAGTGTTCTGTATTTATATACTACAACAAGCAAACTGGTGCTAAGACACGGTGGGTGCGTTATATAGTGGTACACTACTGACTATGCCCAGGCTACAGGGGTGGTCTGCTGGAATCATTCCGAATCAGGTGTGAAGTGTAGTAATTGGGTCTTCCGCGGGTGATAGTGGAGTTGAGTGTACTTGAACATGCTCGCTTAATGTGATTCGTGTTGGCTGGGTGTTTGAGATTCAGACTCCATGAAGCCTGTAAGGGGTCTGTCTGTAATGTGGGGTGGGGTTGGAGTTGGGGAGCAGCAGTTCTTCGTGAAGGCACCGGATTTTTCAAGGAAGGGTGCCATGGATTGTGTGCCATCCTTGTGGTGCCGAAAAGGTCAGGTAGGTTTAATGTGATACTTGGTGTAAGGTGGTGCTGAATCTTTCATAGGTGGGGCAGCATTGTATGGTATGCTCTCACCACATGGGCATGCTGGGTCTGCCGAAGGGACAAATCTCCAGTAGTATTCACCTATGTAGTTGTGCCCTGTTCTGTATTGTAGGAGGCGTCCACTGTCTGCTGGTTCCAGGAAGTGGGGTGGGAGTTGGAGGGCTGGTTGGCTGTTGACCAGCTGCCACAGGGTGGTCCAGCTGTTTTTGAGGTGCTCCCGTGCTAATCGAAGGTTGTTGGTTCTGATAGTCAGGCAATGATGTTGCTTGCTTTGCCAATTGGTCTACTTGATCGTTTCCTGGTATGTCTCTGTGCCCTGGGCACCATGCAATTGTCAGGGTACTGTTGGGCTTCTTCTTGAGCCACCTTAGCATATCACAATAGAACGAGTGGGCAAGTAGCTGGCCCTGCCGAGGCTTCAGGTCTGCTACTGATGTGATAGCTGAAGTGTTATCGGCATAATGATGTATCTCGGAAAGGGGTTCTGAATATTACAGCTTTGAGGCCTAGCGCTAGGCAAATTAGTCCAGCATCATATACCTTTACTGTGCCTCCTAGGCCTATCTTTCTCCTGAAAATCTCTTTACCCTGGTGAAATCCTACTGCTGCAGCACCTGTCCTGCGTACTTTCTTGCTTATCACCTTTTGTGAGCCATCGGTGTAGACTATGATGTGGTTCGGAGATGTCTTGAGAGTCAAGGTTATGAATCAGATAGCATGATTTATTTATTTATTATTTTTCTGGGTCAACCACGAGATGCTGCTTGATAGGCGATTTTGGATATCAGAAAACAAAGTGCTGAGACTGGCACAATAGAAAGTACAGGGTCATATGGCCACAGCGTTTTTAACAGTAGTTGTCTCCCCATCATACTTACTGAAGGATCTCTTGAAAATAGCTGGTTCTGTCAACTGGCTTGCAAGTATGATGTCATTTAATTGATTTCCCAGTCTCTTTCACAGTGGACAGCTGTAATATTACATATCGAGATCCCATATTGGACATTTGCTACTGCGGCACAGAGTAATAGGAGGAGCATTTGTCTAAGAACTCATTGCTTCTAGGTGAGATGACATTATTCTAAGTTTATTGTAAGCTGGGTATAATATATAAATCCATGTAGTAAAGCTTCGTCCTCCTGTGGCAACATGCCTTCTGTAGATGCACCCCTGATTATGGGTCCCTTTTGGGCCGTCCCCGTCTTAACACTAGTTTTCTTGTTGCGAAGAAACGCATCCAGAAAAATCAATTACATGTTTGACGTGAGTCAGAAGCCACCTCCACAAACAAGGCATAATAGCAGCCAATCTGAACGTTGCAGTACGCAAGTACGCGTATCAGAGTCCAGATGTCCCACCTCTTCCCATCTCTAGAGGCTTTTGCAAAGGTTGGCTTCTAAGAGCGGTTATCCAGTGTCTGAATCAATAATAACAGCCTGTCTCACTCAGGGAACTCTCGCTGCTGCAGCCGGCCTTTCGACTCTGAGTACTTGTGACCTCAGTCCTGGTTCTTGCTCACATGTCTGATATGAATACAAGGTGTCGGAATACTTTGGTACGGGCAAGGTTACCTAATTTATCCCTCAGCCTTTCCCCCCGGTTCGCGAACTGGTATGACTTCAGTAGATTTGGTGTAAATTATCTCGTTGATATGACTCAGATGTGGCGAAGCCTACATCTTATGGCATTCCTTATGAAGACCTTGACCTCGAAACATCAGATGGAATTTCTTTGAGATGTTACTTACTGAAACAGAGCAAAAATATTGCTACCATCCGTAATGCTATTCAAATCCCGGAAGACCTCAACGAGAGTCTCTCCGAAGATAAGGTACGTCATTGATGAACACACTGCACCAGGTCGCGCGGAAGAATCAACGTGAACAGTTCATTGCAGGCCGTCCTACGGTTATCATGTTTCATGGTAATGCTGGAAACCATGGCCACCGGATACCCCTTGCCCAAGTGTTCTTCCTTCGCATGCGATGCAATGTATTAATGATGTGTTATAGAGGGTAAGCCATTTGAGCCATCGGTTCACTTCACTTTCAATATACTTTCAGGTATGGTCTATCTGAGGGGGCGCCCAATGAAAAAGGTAAGCATCCTTTTCGCAATGTATTCGACAAAGGTCGATCATTTATCTGGGTTGCCCCAGGCCTTCAGTTAGACGCACAGGCGGGCCTGAACTATCTTTGCAGCCACCAGGTCTTCAGACAATCGCCTATTGTACGTCTTGTTCGATCTCCACCAGACTTGCAATGAATCATCAATGATTTCGAAGGTTTTGTATGGCCAGTCAATTGGAGGTGCTGTGTCAATCGATTTGATCAGCAAAAATCCCGACAAGGTGTGTCCATATTTTGAAACTCCTTACTTGAGGGATTCACACCTCTTGTCGAAGATTACAGGCCTCATTCTCGAAAACACATTTACCTCTCTTCCCAGTCTTATACCTCATGCTCTCCCATTTTTGAGTCCCTTCGCATTTCTATGCCACCAGAAATGGCATTCAATATCCAAAGTCCCCAAGATACCTCCTGAGACGCCGATCTTGATGTTGAGCGGTCTCAAAGATGAAATTGTGCCCAAGGAGCAGATGCGGATGTTGTTCGAAGCTTTTGCAAAACGTGGCGAGACGACAACATCTGGAGGTAAAGAATACAAGACTGGAACTGAGCGCGTTAAGTATCTGGAATTTCCCCAGGGAGGCCATAGTGCGCTAATCCTGTATTGTCGTCCCTCCATGTCTTGCTCATGTATGGTCATTTGTAGATGATACCTGTGTCCAAGATGGATATTGGACGGCCATTGCGCAATTCATGGCCAGCCTCTCTTTGACATCCGGATCCTAACTATCAACACCGCACTTATTCACAATACCAGCACTCAATACAATCACTCACCTGAGCATCATATGATATCTTTATGTTTCTTCTCTTGACCATTGTACTGCCTCCACTTAATAATAAGTCCTCTCTGTGTTTCTGTGTGCCTGTGGAGGTCTTTATGCATACCAAGATCATTATTGCTGATTCACTCTACATCTACTCGTGTGCACTTCATTGGCAATTTCCAAAAATCTGACAATAAATTCAAAGCAAAACTCATCATCTCTCTTGTTTCAAAAATCCAAATCTAGCTGCACATAACAAGTATTACAACACTCCAATCTCTAGAATGCATATCATGATTTGCTCTGGCACTTATCTTTTTCTTATATTAATTAATGACAATCATGACTCATACATGAATGCAATGTGGGAACATCATGATCAAGTATGGGAGAGTACAAGTGATGAATACTAGGAGAATTACACAACCATCATACATGTAATGACAAGAGTAGTCGAGACGATGGTCTTATCACACTCAACATTATGAGAGAATGAAGAGAACTTGATGGAGTCTCTCTGTGGATTGCTCTACCTACTTATACACAATTTCTATTTGTCTATATGTATACTTAAGTAACTTTCTACAATCCTTTCAGAAGGTTCCATTATGTGACCAGGTCATGTGAGTCTTATCTAATCTAATCTAATCTCCCATGCTATTTTTAGAATCCCTCATCTAATCCATCCAAGTTCCTATCTCTCTAGTTGTACAATTTTAGATTCAGGTGGGTTTATGACAATGCAACTGCCATATGTGGAAGAATATGTAAGCAAAAGCTGTTATGACACCCTGATCTCTGCCTAAACCCAGTGGTATATAGATCAGTTGTAACCTTGTATTTCTTCCTAACCACATGGTCAGTGGTATAATAATTGAAGTTGTGGTTGAGTAACCTTAATCTCACTCACACTCTAAGTCAGAGTTTGACAAAGAGAACTCGTTAGAGTCCTCGCTAGTTTTTGTACACTACTTATACACGTTCGGGTATTTGTTCATATTTACTGATCCAAGATTATTACATAATTAATTCAAAAAGATAATGACTTAGGGGAATTTGGTGGTTCATAACACTACCCCCCTCTCAGGGGTTCTTGTCCCGAGGACTTCTTCATTCGTTGTATGGGTCTCTTAGATCACCCATATCAAGGTTTTCATCCCCTAGTTCCTCCAAATACTTTCTGTCCTTTTTGATCCTCTGTCGATCTTCCTCATCTTCTTCTTTGTTCCATTCTTCAACCTTCCCTCCCTTGTATTCGTCCCTCTCTTCTTCTATTCTTTTCAAGAATGGATTTCTGCTATATCTAGAGAACAGATTTTTCTTCCACCATTTCCAATTTTTCTCCATTCGCTTCCAATATTCTCTGTCATACTTCTTATTGCCCCATTTGTAGAGCAACTTTGCTGTATATCTCCCTAGCAATTCTCTGCTAAACATTTTCCTATCTCCTTCTGCCTCTTGCCATCTTACTTCTTCTTCTTCTTCTCTACTGTAGTTCTTTTTGAACTCTTCTACTAATTCCATTGCATTCTTGAGATTCTCCTTACTCTCCCAAGTATCTTCCTCCGCTATGTATCCCTTCTATTGCACTAAGTATTTGTCTCTCCCCTGTACTTTTCTTTTGTTAATAATCTTCTCCACCTCCCATTCTTCCTCCTCTTCAATTACCACAGGTTGTGGCATTTCCTTTCACTGTCTTTCTACTTGCGACTTGTACCTTTGTATTCTGCTAACATTGACTACTAGATGTATTCTAACTATGCTAGGCAATTCTAACTCTACTATGTTGCTAGAAACAATCGCCTTTACTTTATAAGGTCCTACAAAGTGTTCTGTGAATTTTTCTATTCGCCTTCCGATCATTTGGTACTTTAAATCTTTAGTGCTGAGTAGTACTAAGTCGCCTACTCTATACTCCGCCACTTCCACTCTTTCCCTATCAGCATACCACTTCATATCTTCCTGTGCCTTTTGTAGCACTGCTTTCACTTCTTCTTGTACTTTTCTTATTTTTTCTGCGAATTTCTCTGCCCCTTCATATTTCTCTTTCTTTCTCATCTTGAACCCTATCCTGGGATCTTGTCCTCAGTTTGCCTTGAAGGGTGATACTTTAGTTCCCATATGCACCTTGTTATTGTAGGCAAACCTGGCTGTCCCCAACCATTCTGGCCATTGTTCTTGGTGATGATCTATGAACATTCAGAGATACTGTTCTAACTCCTGATTCATTCTTTCCATTTGGCTGTCTGTTTGTGGATGAAATGTTGTCAACAGTTTTGTCTTGATCCCCAACATGCAATTTAGCTTCTTTATGATGCCTGCCGTGAACTGTGGTCCTCTATCTGAGATTATGCTATCTGGTAACCCATATAGTTTCCAAACATTATCTCTAAATAAGTGTGCTAATCCTTCTGCACTAGTCTTCTCTGTAGTAGGTATAAAGTGTTCCATTTTTGTGAATCTATCTACTACTACTAGAATTGCATCGTATTCCTGCACTAAAGGCAACTTCATGATGAAGTCTGCACTAATGTGGGTCCATGTCTTTTCTGGAATCGAATTTAGCATTAATTTTCCTGCCAGTAGTTGTGTTCAATTTTTGTTTCTCTGGCAGGTATCATACCCCTCCACATACCACTTTACCTCTCTAGTGACCTCTGGCCACCAGAAATTCCTCATCACCAACTCTGCTGTCTTCCACTGTCTCTCATGTCCTTCTACAGGCATATCATGATGTAGCCTGATTACCTCTGCTCTCAACTTCTTGTCTCTGGGAACATATATTTTCCCTCTTTTAGTATTAGACCGTCTTTCTGATGCTATTCCTTATCTCTCAGCATCTTTACTCCTGCTCATTTCATTTCTTCCACTGCTTTTACTACTTCATTATTTTTTGCCTCACATTTCCTTACTTTATCTAGTAAGTCTACTCCTTCTATAACCACTTCTGTTACTCTAATCATCTTTGCTTCCAACCACTCTTTCTTTACCAATGTCTGCTCTTCGTTATCTTTTACTACCCCAACTTCCCAATCTAGTCTTCTGCTTAACCCATCTGTCTTTCCCATTTTGCTTCCTGCAATGTGTTTCAACATGAAGTCAAACCTGAATAGATATAGAGCCCATTGCACTTGTCTATGATTCAACTTTTGGTTGCTCATGAAATATTCTAAGTTCTTATGATCTATTCAAACTTTAAATTTACTTCGGGACCCTTCCAGGAAGTGTCTCTATACTTCCAAGCATCTCATTACAGCCAGTATCTCTTTGTTATATATCTCATAGTTTCTTTCAGTTTCATTTAGCAACTTAGAGATATATGTCACCGGTCTCTACTTATTATCTTTACACTTGATTAACAATACCCCTCCTGTTGCAAAGTTAGAAGTGTCTGCTTCCACTCTGAATTCCTTATCTATATCCGGTGCAACTAATAAGGGTCAGCTCATGAAGACCTGCTTGAGCTGTTCGAATACTTCCTACTGCTTGCTTCCTTATCTCTACTTCTCCTCCTTTCTCATCAAATTATTCAATGGCCGAGCTAATTTGGCAAAGTCTTTCATGAATTGCCTATAGTAATTCACAAGGCCCAAGAACTTCCTAATGTCTCTGACCATCTTAGGTATAGGCCAGTTTAATACTCCCACCACTTTATCTTCCTCTATCTCAATTTTCCCTTAACCCATCACTACTCCCAGGAAGTTCACTTTCTATGTCTTCCAAGCACACTTTTCTGGTTTCACATAGAGGTCATTCTCTTCCAATCACTTTAACACTTCTTCCACCAGCTCATTATGCCCTTCCTCTATCTCTGTTTCTATCAACATGTTATCCACAAATGCCGCCACCTTTCCTTTGTTGATCATGTCTCTTAGGATCTCATTCATCATGTCTTGGAACATGGCAGGCGAGTTTGTCATCCCAAAGAACATCACCACTGGTTCATACAACCCCACATGTATAGTAAAAGCTGCCTTCCACTCGTCCCCCTCTTTTATCCTCACATTGTTATATCCCCATTGTAAGTCCATTTTGGTGAACACTCTCTTGTTACCCATATTATCTACTAGGTCTGTAATTAATGGTAATGGGTAGTTGTTCTTCACAGTTTGCTTGTTGAGCCTACAATAGTCTATAACTATGCACTTTCCCCCATCCTTCTTGTCTACAAAGAACACTGGCGAGGTTTGAGGCAATTTAGAAGGTCTAATATACCCCTTCTTTAAATGCTCATCAACAAATTTCTGTACCTCCTCCTTTTCATTTCTGGAAAGAGAATACACTCTTACTTTGCTTGCCTTGAAATCGTCATTGAGATCTATCACATGATCCCATACCTTTCTAACTGGCATTCTTTCTGATTCCATCTTCCCAAACACTTTCAGCCACTTGTGGAATCTTTTAGGCACCATCTCTTCTACCTTCCTATGATCTACCTCTATCTCTTTCTCTCTTCCCCAGTCCTCCTTTTCATCTATTGCCCATCTAACGATTCTCTTCTTATCTTCTCTTATCTCTTTCTTTTTCTTTATTTTTACTGCCTTTTCACACAACAGTGGACACCTCGTCATTCTCACTTCTCCCTTTTTCCAATCTATTTCTGGGTTATAGGCCGCTAGCCATAGCATGCCCAGAATCACATCTGTCTTTCCCAGCTCGCATACATCCATTCTCAGTCTTTATATATGCCCCTTGTAGAACATGTTCACTTCTACTTCATGTGTAATCACATCCCCACTATTTCTGGTGCCATCTACATTCCTTACTTGTAAAGGTTGATCCAACTATATCCTCTTTTATGAGCTAGACTTTTGCTCATAAACATTTCTGTTGCTCCACTGTCCAGCAACACTCTCACTGTTCTTCCTTTATGAGTGTCTATCTTCTCGATACCCATGGTCATCCATACTTCTCTAAGAGGCTTAAATGTTTGCCTCACTTCTCTTGCTTCCCCTTTCTGCACTACTTTCTGATTGACAGTTCCTGCCACTCTTTCCAGATCAGTGATTCCAGCCCTCCCCTCTTGGGCCCTAGGCACTGTCCATTCCATCTCTCCACCTCAATTCCACCATGGTGTTTTCTTTCCTGTTCTATACAGCAGACAGAAAACTTTCCCTTTTTCATTTCTCTCCACTCTTTCTTTTACCGCATCTCTCACCTCACATGTACTATATACCACTCTCTCCACTCTTCTGCTTTGTGCTTCCCTTTCTCTCCATTCCTTTGCTTCTCTGCAACTTTCACACCACATATGTAGCAGTTGCCTTTTGCTCAGGAACTCTTGTTCATGGTTCTCCTAAGTTTTAGTACTCTTGTAGTTGCACCCATAACACTCCACAAATGTCACTATCTCTCTCCACATTGTCCACCCTTCCACACTCATCCTGGCTCCTCTTGGGGATAATCCTTTTGCACTGGAGTGCAGCTTTACTTTCTCCCAAGCCTCCCTTGGAGGTGCTGTCTCCTCTCTCTTTCTTTCTTTCTTCCTCAGACACTCCTACTTCTTGTGTCCCACTTCTCTACATCCAAAACACTTCACCACTTCTTCAATTCTCTCTTGTCTTCTCACTTCTCTTACTCCACACTGCATCACTCAATTCTTCAATACTTCAAACCTATTCCCTACTGCCTTCTCCTTTTTCTATTCTTCTCCACTTCTATATTTTCAGGTAAGGTGCCTGAACTTCCCACATTGTCTGCACAACCTCCCTTCTCTTCCTTCCAGTTCTGCCCTTAGTTTGGCAAGGGCTCACCTTTGGTTGAGCATGTCACTTATGAGTTGGTTGTACGCCTCTAAAGACATTGTATGTTGTATTTAGAGGGGCGAGTTATTGTTGTAAAAAAAGTTTTATGTATTTGAGGGGCTCATTGTGTTCTTTACCTATCTCACTTATACATCTGCTGGGGCACAAAAATCTTCACCCAGCCAGGTGCCTACTATCATACTGACTACTACCCTAATACTAGGGTAGACTATCACTTCATGGAGAAGATCCCTACTCTAAGTAGCCTCTTATAGAGCGACTACTATTCCTCTGTGTAGACTGATCACAATGGACCAGTAATACAAGGTAGATACAACAAAAAATATACAGGTATGCTATAGAGCCCACTCAATTGTTAGGTCTGGTCTAGGCTAGTACCTGAGTTTGGTCCTAACCATCCACCTCTGGGGTCTAAACTTCCCAGTCAGTCCACTTAAGCCTATGGCCCAGCTATAAGGAAGTTGGGATTGGTTTGAGGTAACTGCACACTAGGAAAGATTGTGAGAGTAAGATTGCTTGGGACCAAGAAGGTCAGGAGCTAGTAGTGATTAACGAGTTCTAGTGTAACAATTGAAGTCATGGTTGAGTAACCCTAACCTCACTTGCACTCTAAGTCAGAGTTTGACAAAGAGAACTTGTTAGAGTCCTCACTAGTTTTCATATACTACTTATACATGTTTGGGTATTTGTCTGTATTTACTGATCCGAGATTATTACATAATTAATTCAAAATGAAAATGAAAAGAAAAAATAAATAATGACTTAAGGGAATTCGGCAGTTCATGACAAGTGGCTCTAGTTAGGGATTTTAAAAAGGTTATATAAATAATGTGTTGTAGTTTTATTATACCTTATAATGAAAAGCTAGTTGAGATAACCAACTGATCACACTCAACATTATGAGAGAACGAAGAGAACTCAATGAAGTTCCTCTATAAATTGCTTTACCTACTTATACACAAGTGCTATTTATCTATATGTACGCTTAAGTAATTTCCTGCAATTCTTCCAGAAGGTTCCATCATGTGACCAGTCATGTGACCAGATCATGTGATCCTTGTCTTATCTGATCTTATCTCTCATTCTAATTTTAGCATCCTTTGTCTAATCCATATAAAGAACAATTACCTAAGTAACTTAGATAGACAGCTCCTAACTCTAAGTCAGAGTAGACAAAGAGAACTTGTTAGAGTTCTCACTAATTAGTTCAGCTACTTATATGCAAATGTATATTTACAAGTATTTGTCTAGCTAATTTATCTCATACATCCCTTTTGAGTCATAGTGTCCCACACCCACTTGGTATTATCTAATTAAAGAAAAATAAATAAATAAAATAATTCATTGCCACAGATCGTCTAGCTTGCCTGCTGTTTTATAACAATCCATTAGAGAAGAATTCCCATTCTTTCTATCCCTCTAGTCATACAATTTTAGAACCAGGCTGGTTCATGACATACCTATTATTTTAAGAGACTATTAGTTTATCACAAATGGTCATTTACTAGATTTGTGATTGATGATTTGATGATTCTCAAGCAAGGTAGTTTAAGCAACAAAAGATGTTGTTAAGTCTGAGGTCTAATCCTCAGACTATGAAGCCTTATATACATAAAAGGATAGTCTATACACCTGAACAGAGCATCACATGTTCTACTACCTATTGTTCTATATATGGCAGTCCTTTTGTGACTGGAATAGCAATAACTTAACCATAAAAGGAGTAGTCCTTGTTTGTGTTCAAGGATTGATGTGCATCTGTGAATAATAGATCAGTGTCATGCCAAACCTTAAGGTCCTTGTATTTCTACAGGGTCTTATCACCCTAAGGTCTATTTATAGTCGTCAGAAGCATATTGAAGAGAGCTTCCATGTGTACATGGAAGCAAACATTTGCATTTGGCGGTTCCCAAGATATCTGCCAATCAGTGTCTGTTACTGATTAACTGATATCTTGGTGAGTACTGATCACTTTGACACGTTTTGGGCATTGTTTGAAAGGTCTTCCTGAGAGCTTTCAGACGCAGCTTAGACCATGAGAATCATGCAAGTATCTGTGGAGTTATGGCCAAATAAAGTTTGTGACACCAACCCTTAAATAATCTAACAAGAAAGGAGGAGAGATGGAATTCAGGAATAGAGCAGCAGACAGTATTTGAACAGCTTAAGAAGGTCTTTGCAAATAGACCATTACTAGTTGCACTAGACCTAAATAAGGAGTTCAGGGTAGAGGCAGACACCTCTAACTTTGTAACAGGAGAAGTATTGTTGATTAAATGTAATGACGGTAAATAGAGATTGGTAGTATACATTTCTAAATCATTAAACAAAACTAAAAGAAACTATAAAATACACAACAAGAAAATATTAGCTATAATACACTGCTTGGAGGCATGGAAACACTTCCTAGAAGGATTCAGAAGTCAATTCGAAGTCTGGACTGATTATAAGAACCTGGAATATTTTATGAGTAATTAGAAGCTTAATCATAGACAAGCAAGATAGGCTTTATACTTATCAAGGTTCGACTTTATATTGAAATACATTTCAGGGAGCAAAATAGAGAAAGCAAATAGATTGAGTAGAGGACCAGACTGGGAGGTTGGCATAGATAATGACAATAAAGAGCAAATACTAATGAAGAAAAAGTGGTTGGAGGCAAAAAGGATTAAAGTAGCAGAAGTGATAATAGAAGGGGTAGACTTACTGGACAAAGTAAGAAAATGTAAAGTGAGAGACAATGAAGTTGTAAAAGCAATAGAAGAAATAAAGCGAGCAGCAGTAAAGATGCTGAGAGATAAAGAGTGGCGACAAGAGGACAGTTTAATATTGAAAGAAGAGAAGGTATACATTTCTAAAGATAAGAAGTTGAGAGCAGAAGTAATCAGACTACATCATGACACACCTGTGGGAGGATATAAAAAACAGTGGAAGATGGCAGAATTGATCACCAGAAACTTTTGGTGGCCCAGGGTCACTAAAGAGGTGAAGTGGTATGTAGAGGGATACAATACTTGCCAACGTAACAAGAATCAAACACAACCACCAGCAGAAAAGCTTATACCAAATTTGATTCCAGAAAAGGCAACAGAAAGCAGAAGAAAATAAGCAAGTATTTAGCAGAGAACTACCAAGAAGATATACAGCAAAGTTGTTCTACAGATAGAGCAACAAGAAATATGACAGAGAATATTAGAAGTGAATAAAGGAGAATTAGAGATAGTGGAAGAAAAATCTGTTCTCCAGATACAATAGGAATCCATTCTTAAAAAAGATAGAAGAAGAAAAACACGAATACAAAGGAGGAATGGTAGAAGAGTAGAACAAAGAAAAAAACAAAGAAGATCAATAGAGAATTGAGAAAGATAGAAGAATTAGGGAACAAAGGAGAGAATATAGGTGATCTTAGAAATCCATACAACAAGCTGTGAAAAGTCCTTGGAATAAGGACCCTTAAGAGGGAGGTGGTGTTATAAATCGTCTATTCTCTCTAAGTTGATATTTATATTTATATTTATTTTATTTTATTGGATATGTGAGAACTTATTACCAAATTGGGAATGGTAACTCAATAAGAAAATGTGAGAGAAACATAATGTGTACAAATAATTAAAATTGTATAAGTAGTGTAGAACAATTAGCAGGAGCTCTAAAGAGTTCTCTTTGTCAACTCTGATTTAAAGTGTGATCCTAAGTTACCACAACTACCAATTACTACAAGGTAATGGTTTAGTGATAGAAAGAATTGTACTATATCAAATGCTAGGACATTGATTATACCCTTAGTCCACCCTGCTCTTATAATATAGGTAAGAAAGATTCCTGCATCAGTAGTAGATTATTGTGATAGATTTCCAAGTTGTAGGGGGTCAACAAAGTTTGTTTTAAGGGAGTGATGCTGAATTCTTTGAGCAATTGTTTTTTCAATGAGTTTGCCCATGGTGTTGAGAAGGACTATTGGTTGGAAGGCTTTAGGGAAGTCATATACACTCTTGTTGGGTTTAGGGATGATAATTGATGATGACTCCTTGAATGATGAGGGCCAATGACCCAGGGAAATACAGGTGTTAGCAATCAGTAAAAAATTTGTTTTGATTGGCATTGTTGTTTAGAATATTTTTAAGGTGCTTCCATGTTACATAATCAGGGCCAGGGGCTGAGTTGTTGTTGCATTTTCCAATTGCTTCAGTATATTTAGTATCTGAGAATGAAGCTAAATTAGTGTTTAGTTATTGTTTTCATGAGACTGAGATAAACATAATAAAAATATTCAGACCAAAAATCACAAGTTTGCCTTTCCGACCCTAATACAGACACACTAGAGAAGATGGTACAAAATATGATTAAATGTACATATTATTTTATTAATACACCAACCCAGACTTTCACAATCCCCTTCACAATCCCCTTAACTCCCGGTAGAATACGGGGTCTGCAATTTTCTGAGTAATGGTGCTTTTCAGTACATGAAAAAAACTCATAAACTCAGTAGATCCTCGGAACAAGCTTGTAGGGAACTCTCTTTGCATAGTTCTCCCATTCTTCTTTAAAAGTAGCATGCAAAAGTTTATCTTCGGCTCTCATCCGGACAGCAGTACCGCGGAAAGCAAACGCGCATTTGAGGAGCCACAGACATAACAATGTTGCTCCGATGGGAGTGTGGATGCCGTACTCGGCTGTCCAGGTTCCTGGCGCAAGAAGGACACATGTTGAACCAACTAGAGTCAAGTAGACACCGGCGTAGCTAGGGTGCCGGACATGGGCGTATGGGCCATGCGTAATCAATTCATGTTTGGGACGGATGGTAATTTCAAAAGTGAAGAGATGACCTAGGGTTTTATAACACCTTCACGATTGATTTTGTGAGCCGAATGATGTCAGGTATTTGAAAGAACAAACCATAAACGCAGAACAGCGGAAAAGAGCGTAAGTGTCGCGCCGATGATCAGAATCAGATGTTGGAAACTCCGGAAACGATCTGGTCGACTGGTCGACTGAGCCATCGTGCAAGGAGAAAGAGAGAATTCGTAAGCCAATGCGCCGACTGTATTCAAACATGTAAAGAACCACACAGAGACCTGTGACATGATGATACTTATGATCAGAGTATCATAAGAAGGAAGATGAGAACAATGAAGTTTACTTTGCTAAGGAACGTTATCAACTGAACACGTTGTTCGAAAAGAGAGTTTGTTTCTGGGGTGCCAGTACAACAGTCCCGTCGTTTAACAGGTGGATTTGGTGGAGAGAATGCCAAATGAACGGATAAGGCGCTGACGAGATGAAGGGATAATGGGCATATTACGTTTGATATCCCCATGACGATTAATAAATTAAGAAAGACTCGGAGAAAAACTGCTGGAGAAAGAAAGAAAGAACACGACCACGGGTCGAAGTTATGGCTCCTTGCGAGCTACAGTAATGGAGGGGATAAAGTCGCTGAGAAGGAGGTCAGAATGGAGAGGAAGAAAAAAGTAAGCAGACCTCCGTCCATATATACTTTTTGGAGTTGCCCGAACACGAAGTTCGAGACAGGCGTGCAGGGAGAAGACATGATAGAGAAGAATTAGAACAAGTTGAAGCAGTCAGAAGACGATGGGCTGGAAGGATCCGGTTGTGTCCAGTGGCAGCAGGTATGCAATTGATACATCGATAGGCGGACAGAACGGACGGCGGCCAGTCATCTCACGGCGACCTTCTTGATTGGGCACTGCAGCTTCCGAAGCACCACATCAAATATTACTGGCAACTAACAGATACCTAACATAGGACAATTCATCATCAGCTTCGTCGTGCATAAAGGTAATGGTTGATGATCTTCCAGTATGCACCATTAATAGTGCGCTGAGTTCGAGTCCTGAGTACTGAGTTTTGAAGAATGAAATGATTGACTTTAGATGGTTTCTTGCATGCGAGTTACTTTGACTATTCGCCGTCGAGACTCTCCTCACGAATCTCTTTATGTCTCTCCCTCAAAGCCGCGGGTCCAGGTATTGGAGCATAACACGGCAATCCAAGGCTTCCTTTACGCCTCATACTCCAAGACAAATTGACAGTATGCGAATCGGATAGTCTCGATGTTTTGCACGTTGTCAGATCTGGGAACTGTTGAATATCAGATGATAGACCGACCTAGACCAGTCAGTTGAAAATCAGATCATAATGGAGCCATGAGTATATGAAACATCGGCGCCGAGGATAACGTGAAGGAAGAGAGCTCCCATACTAACTTTATCATTCAACCAAAAGGCCAGGTTCTACGAGTTGTGAGTAGTGTGTTCTTTCTTTTGAATCCGTGAAGGATAGGCCTCGGCTCTGACATATTTTAAATTATCGCCTATGGACATGCTCTCGGGATGTTGAGCCTCACTTTCAAGTTTCTTTGACTTCTCTTTGTCTTCATGATTCGATCGCTACGTACTACCTCTTTCCGAAGCTGCTACAACACGGTATTCAAGGGGATCACCGAGCTTGAGGCAATAATCAATCGTTCGCTTCCCGCTCATCCAAATTTTATAAAAATTGTGATCTCATTCTCTCAAAAGAAATTGCAATTGCAGGCGGAACCGCCAGCTTTAATAAGCCATAAAATTTGCTGGCTGCGAAAAGGACGACCCATTCGTTTTGGGCCAGATGTCAAGAGTTCAACTTTATTTGACACGCCAGATAATTGTAAGGAGTACAGGTAGCTCAGTGGACACGTCGACCGGAAGAATTGACAGTCTGCAAATCTTTGCATTGACTGATGATGATCGATCTCCCAACCGCAGATACTGCGCTATGACACGTTCACTATCCTGTTATAAACGCCACTCAGCGACGAGAGAAGTCTCCCACCGACAGGACATCCATGAGAAAAGAAGGCATCAGGTACCCGTCACCTTAACGTATACCTAATGTATGCAATTTTGGTTTGTCGCCGAGAAAATTTTTCTTTGAAATATCAGGAGAGCTCAAACATGTTGATTCCTCAACCAAGAACAGTTCTACGTGATGAGATTGGATCCCGGACTCCGTCAAACCTTTTCCTTCCCACACGTGAGGTAGTGGCTCAGATCACGGCGCCATGCATGCTTCGGCAGAATCTATCACTTTGAAAATACTAGGGCAGTAGACAAGCAATAATTGGGCCAAAAGCCAGGAAAAGACACTCGTTCGCACCTTTCATGCTTAATGGATACTTACTCCCTCTCACGGCCGTATATATTCAGTGGTCAGGGTGAACAGCAGCCAATCCAGAATGACTTATATTGATAGCCTACATCGGAAATTCATACTTTTGTGACAGTCAATGTAGAAGATGATGCCGTATTATGGTCTACATATATTGTCGGTGCGCCATCTGCTCAAACACTGTCTTCCCCTGTGATTCAAGCCTATGTGCTTATCGGGATGACAGCAAAAGCTGTTAGGTCGACAGACACAGTACTTTATGTAGTATAAAGTTTCCCTTGGCCCTTGGCGTACACACACAGTAAAAGAACACTTTACGATAGTGGAACAAGAAATGTCTTGAAGAATCTCATCATAATTCTCTCTGTGTTGTCGATGCTACATGAACGGCTACCCATTGATTACTCACTCAACATCGATAGGAGCGACTGGAGTTCTCCGCAGATGACTAACTTTCCCACCTTGGATTCTCAAATTCATCTTGCAGAAACAAGTATTGCATGAGGGTGCGGATGAAAGAGATCATTGACTGAGCACACCAGAGAAGGGCACTGATCTCAGAAGGGGAGATGATAGGGATTTAGAAGCTGTCGTGGGAACCGATATCAACTTCGAAACTTCACTCTCACACCGCTCCAATATGATGTTGAAGCAATGACTCACTGGTGGAGAAAGAATGCCTCTGGTAAAAATTTTCTCTTGTTTGAATGGGCTAATCTCAAATCTACTTCCTTTCCCAGTGGAACCCGAAATGTACTGGTTCGAACTCTCATTGAAATTTTCAGACTGACCTTTGGCCAAACGTTCCTAAGATTCTGGTTTATGCTTATCTGGCAAACCTGACTGAGCGGACTACATCTGGTCTAGGCCTATTGGGCTGTATTTACGAAATATTCAAAAGTTCGGGTTTATGACAGAAGTGGAGATGAAAACACGGAGACCCACTCACTACAAGGTGAATGAACTCTAACCGGTATAATTTATATTCAATAGAAGTTGAAAAATATGTTTGTGTCATGATTCCAGATAGGCCAACTTCAATTATGTGTGCCGCGGAGGAAGCTCTTGTTCCCGAAAATTTTTGTTTCAATTGACTTGCACAAACTGGTAGGTGTAGATTCTGCCTAGTGCCTTTGAAAGTGTATTAGACAGATGAAGAGGATGACATTTATATACAACTATTAAGGCGCAGACCAACTTGAACCTTACTTTATCTGTCAGATTTGAATCTTTCGTGAAAGTACCCCTTTCTATTTACATGTCTCTTAAAACATCGTTTTTTTTAGAGAACTACCAACCTGGTGTTATTGATGGTAACCACAAGAACCACCATCATACCATTGAAGTAGGTCATTTGAAATCAACCCAAAACAGTAGTTGAACCTCAAGTTCACTATTAAGAGCCAGCTCCACTTACTGCTTGAACTTGAGTCTACTTGCTACAATTACTAGCTACAATTACTATTGTAAAAGAAAATGGTGTAGGAAGACACTTTAGAAATGTCAAATATGCACTCCCATTCCTGTTCCTACCCTTCAGCCTCATCTTCATAAGAATGATAGTCACACCTGCCAAAGATAATAAAAAATCTGACAGAGAACAAAATTGAGACATGCTCAATCAGGATCACACATAAACACTGAATTGAGCAAGACTACAAAGGACAATTAGACTAACCAAATAGAGGAATGACAACACAAGAAAGACTAGTCCTTATGCAGGACAAAACAAATATAGAATGCAAAATTACCCGCTGTGGCAATACACGATGTCACAACATAAAGCCCATGTCACAACATAAAGCCCATGCAAAAGATAGAAAGAGGGCAATAGCTGTTCAATTCGAGGCAAAACACTTAAACTAAATCACAATGGGGATAAACATATTATTGCGGAAAGAAAATCAAAATGCAAAAACAAATTAAATAATGATGCCAAAAACTTTGAGAAGAACACCAGCATTAATTTTGATAAGTACGGGAATAGCAGCCACAATCTGGACCAAAACCTTGACAAGAACACCGGCATCAAGCTTAATCATGACCTGAACAATAGCCGCAATTTGCACGAAGATCTTTACAGCCACATCCAAAACGGCGCCGATGTCAATGGAGGCACAGACATCAATAACAACCTTGAGGGCAGCACAAATATTCTGGATAGGGATAAGTATATGAAAATTATGTAGTGAAGAGTAAGACGTACAACGATCAAGTCGACAACAACCTTGAGGGCAACATCGACATCGATATCAATATCGATACCACTGGCACCTTTGCATTTATCTGCAGCACCCTTAACGACGACTTCGATTTGAGCTACTAAATCAACCAAGGCGTTAACATTGACAGCATCAACTCCACCCTTCACAGCGAGCTCTGAGAAGGATAAAATCAGGATTTTGAAAAAAAAAAAAATTTAAGTACCGATGTCGCCAATAGTAGACGAGACTTGCTTATCTACATTAACAAGAGTATCAGTAAGAGAGGAAGTGTCTCGTGCGTCGATATCTCCTAGAAGGGTAGGAGAAACGGTCTGTACAGACACTAATCAGAGGGGAGGAAATTTTGACAGCCACAAAACGCTGCAACACATACGATGTCAGCGAGATCAGAGGTGAGAGGAACAGCGGGCAGGACCGATGCAACAGCTGAGAAGGCAAGAGAAGCAAAAGCAACAATGACGGCAAAAGAACGCATTTTAAAGACAAAGAACGTGAGGATGTGAGGATGTAGGTATGAAGGCCCGAAAAAACGAGTAGCTGGGAGTAGCTGGGAGTAGCTGGGGTGTTATGAAGCTGAATGAGCAGCCTTAAATGCACGGACGAGAGCTGCAACCCTGAGCCTGGGACCATTCCAAGGATATATCAGGAAGCCAAGGATGTAGTGCAATAATCGCCGAGCTAGATCTAAGGGTAAACAATTTGCAGCACGGAGAGGCACCATTTAATCGGCCGACATCGGATGTGATGAGTTCTACAAGAAGCTTGATGTCGATGAACTCAGTACTTCCATTGGCTACTCGTGTGGATATTCAATTCTATGATTCTTGTCTCAAGCAAAAAAAAGTCGCTTGGTGGGGATGCGGCTAGGACTTGGATGAAATTTAGTGTATAGATTTGGCACTCTGATAAGGAGTTAAATTTCCCAGGGTCAACCAACATTCTGATGTAGTTGAATTCCCAGGGCGAAATTGGTAACTTTGGACATTCATCTTCCAAGATGAAGAGTGTAAACTCCGCCGGCGATGGGCTGGATAGTCTTCAGGATTTCATGTCTACGCCCAGTAAGTTTGAGTTCAGGACTCCAAAAATATAGGCTACAAGAAAAAAGTTTGATGATCCGTTTGTCATAGCCGCTTATGCCCTCTTTCCAAATTCTTATCAGCCTCTTGATCTCGGTAGCACATGTTTTCGTATCGTCTGGGTTGATGGCATCTAGTCTCATGATGTGGATGGTCATCGTGGTCATCGGGTGACTTCCCGTACGCCGTCCGAGAAAATCTGAGGTCACAGATTTTCTCAGCTTACCGAGAATCCCAAATTTCGGGGTGTCCCCAGATCCCTATGAGATATCACCCATATTGCCCCGGGAGAGTTGGGGATTTGTGAATAATGAAACTTGACAAGGCCAGTTGTCCGTGGATCCGAGCAGGTTGTCCCTGCCTGATAAACGGGACGAGAGATGAACATGATGTATCCGTTCCTAGAATTCGAGCTGACTCCAGAGTGGTGATGATACCTACAGATTTGTCGACTCAAGGTAGCATTATGCCGATGTTGCACAATTGATAGACTTGACCACCAATTGTTGCGCGGGCACGTTTGACAGTTTTAATTATGCCTAAAACGGTAGTCCCATCACTTTGCCAACTACCAGCTGGATGAGAGCTTGTCCTCTCCAAATTCTTATCACTCGGTCTTGCGAACCCTCTCTGCACGAGCCCAACTATGCGCTGCATCTCGAGGTGGCGGACTACATCAACAGCAAGAAAGCAAACAAGTGTGTCATCTACATTTGTTTTGGAATTTTCTGACCAACAAAAATTCAAAGTCCTCGAGAGGCTGCAATGTTGATTGCCAGACTCGCAAACCATCGGAACCCACATATTGCTCTTCTCTCTCTCTCTCTTCTCCATACCCTTGTCCAGTCCTGTGGATACGCCTTTCATCTCCAGATATCTACAAAAGAGTTTCTCAATGAGCTTGTCCGCCGCTTTCCTGAACGTCCTCCTCCGTTTCCTAATCCCGTCATGACACGCATCCTGGATCTGATACATGGTTGGAAAGAGGGCATATGCAGCAATTCAAGGTGGAAGGAAGACCTGGGAAATATCCGGGATATGCATCGACTGTTGACGTTCAAGGGTTACCGGTTCAGAGAACTTAGCCAACAGCCTTTACCCCTTGATACGCTGGTACGTTCGGGTGCAACACTTCAAACCTCGATGTTATAATCCTTGCTTAGCAGAATATCAAGTCAGCAGAAGAACTGGAGGAGGAGGATCGTGAAGCGCAGTCTGCCAAGCTTCAAGAGCTCATCCGGCGGGGAACACCTCGAGACCTAGCTGCAGCTCAAGAGCTCATGAAATCACTTTCTGGTGCCAATCCTGATGCTAAGCCCGACTATCGAGCGCAAGCACTTCATGAGCTCAATAAACTCGAACAGAAGGTTATCCTTCTAAATGAGATGCTTGACAATGCCGACCAGTCGCAAGGGGCACAACAATTTGTTTCAGGGGATGCTTACGATGTGAGTGCACTCAATTGTTTGCCTGCTGCGCTTGTTCACATCCGGTACTTGCATCACAGCAAGTGGCCTCTATCCTTAAGGCCGCACGTCCCAAAATACAAAAGTGGATCAATGATGCTGAATCCGATGATTCCGTGTCACTAGATATGTTCCTCCAAATCAATGACCAAATTAACACCGTTCTTGGACGATACGATGCTTTCAAAGAAGGCGACTTTGCTGCAGCTGCCAATCCTATACCACCAGAACTCTCAACAAATACACAGGCTGCTCCTCTGATTGATTTTGACGATGGAACTTCGGCAAGCGAGATGACAAATGCTAATAGAGGGATTGATGACCTGACAGGCCTCTTTGCAATGCCAGCACAACCAACCGTCTCCCATCAACAAGCTTTCGGCAACAATGGCAGCATTCATTCACCTGCTCCCGCAGCAGTATCGTTAGGCTCAAACAGTAGATTTGGCAGTCTTCGCCTCGGTGGTGAAAGTGGGACTTCGTCACCTTTCCAGGCTAGACAAAGTGCGACACCACCAGCTGCTATCATGCTTCCAACAAGTCCATCCTCTGGTCGATCCACATCAAGTGCCTCACCGCCAATACCGAGTATGTTCGGAGGTATGAGTACGAGTATGATGACCGATCAGAGGCCAAATAATCAGCTGCAACCTCAACAGGCTCAGGCTCAGACACAAAACAAGGATCCATTTGCAGATTTGGCAGGCTTATTCTAGGTTTCAGGGTTTTTTCTAGTCAATAGGAATGGTGTTTTGTGGATTATGTAGCTTGGTTTATGTATGGCTAAATATCGGGAAATCAATGTCTATTCATTCTTTTCATCTCTAATCTTCAAACATCCGATTAACTAAGTAACATTTCCGCTGCATCTATATAATGTTAAGATGAGAAATCCTGTATGCTCAATACTGAATCATACAATCAAAAAGTGCAACTTGAGACTGAACATAAGCGAACAAGCTATTCGCTCTCGATATGCCCTCTGAAGTCCCCATAGAGATCGTCTGCGAGGACTGTAATAGTGTATCCTCGCAAGCGAGAACTGCACTCTGATATCCTGACATAATGGCTCTTTGTTTTCAGGGTGTGAAATGTTTGTCATCTATAACAGAGCATTTGGTAATGAATCAAAATAGCGAAGAGATCGGCAAGGGATCGACATCGCGTTTTGGAAAAACAATGGTAGAACAATAATTGATAAAAGGGGTAAAGCGGATCTTCTCTGTGATGTCAGAAGAGAATCCTCGATAGGAGTCATCCTGAATCATGAACGGGTTAAGAAAATGCCGACTTGCTGTCTATGTCACGATTTTCTCGGTCTCTTCTATGTCACGTCATGCTTCTTCTTCGCTTCCTTCATCCTCTCCGCGACATACTGATCAATTCCAATGGTGCCACTCCGTAGAACCTGCTCTTGGTAGGATACCAAACCGTTTTCAGCGATTGAATCAGGATTCGAAGACGTCCAGAAGCTCCAACATTGCTTTGTGTCCACGTGTAATGTTAACAAATTCATATGGTGTATACTATCTATAGATGTGCTCCTTCTAGTAAAAGTCGAATTGCGCGTTTCCGATCTACATCTGCATCAGAAGTATTCTGAGACCAAAATTTTCCAACGGATTCAAATAGTTCAACAAGCATCTCCTTGGGGACCTCAGACCCTTCCGTGAAATGTTCAAATCCTGGGGCACGAAGACCATACAGACGACTTTGCCTCAATGAATTTTTAGCCCAATCGATGGCTTGTGGTACGCGAATAGAATTATAAATCTCTGCGATACGCGTGATGTGCTGCATTGAAGACCGATGGGAAGTATGAGTTAGAAGAGATGCCAGGATGTAAGCGTCCTGCGTGGCATGGCAAATGAACTTTGGAAATGAAAAAATTCACGATCAATTAATCACCTCTATACCGACTGCTGCGCCTGCACCAAGATGAGGAGCCATGGCATGGGCCTGCGTATATGATGTGAGCGCGCACAATTCAGGGCATTTTGTGTAACCTTACAGAATCACCAAGTAAAAATACCCTTTCCCTCGCGAAGATGTCAAGATGATTCAAAGCCTGTAAAGCCCATCTTGTTGGGCGAGGGATACACTAACGATTACGAGTGCAACTTTTTCCTGTTGAAGAGAAGGTAGACATACATGTATGAGTGCTTGAAACTCTTCATCCCATCCAACGAAGCATTCCAAAAACTCGTTCTGTGTCACTTCTTGATTCCACTGGCCATCCCATATAGTCCCTCCTTTCGTCTCGTCGTGGACGGCGCCAACAACGTTGATATACTTCCCTCCAGAAACTGCATATACCACACAGTGCTGATGTACTATTAGTGTCTTACTGGTTATCCAGTTAACAACTGTTCCCTCACCTTCCCCTTCCCAATGTACTGTGCATTGTGGTGTTGGTGAACTTGGATAGAAATCAAAAGACTCAGCACACACCATGATCCCAGGATGGTTGAGAGCTCTATGTCCCGGATAAACTTTTCTCAGTTCTTCTGCGTCGGCGAGACCCCGGTAAACTAACGATCCAGTCCATGTGGGATCCAGAAACTCTCTATATCTCTCTGGGTTCGGCATCCGTGTGAGGAACAGTCGTCGAACCGTCGATTTAATTCCATCTGCACCAACGAGAATATCACAAGTTCTATTGACCTTGTTTTCAAAGCAGAGTTTCAAAGAACCAGAAGAGAAGTTGGGAGGAGAGAATTCGTAATCAACCAGTTTATGGGAGAGATGGAGGGTGCAAGTGCTGTTGATTGGTATACCAGAACCAGTCAAAGGGAGATGTTGTAAGAGACTTCTCTGGAGGTCTGCCCTATGGATGTTAAGTGCCCCACCTAGGCGCATGACAACGTCAGACCCTTGAATCTGACGTATTTTTGGACATACCATCTTTCATGATCTCCAGAATTTTGAATCCGTTCTTCTGATCGGCTTTCCTGATCTCGAAAACCACCCCTCGAAATAGATGAGTATACAACATCTTGCGAAAGTAATAAAGCACAGCATACGAGGTTTATGGTCGGGATAATGACTGAAGAACGGGATCAATGTGTCCCCTAATCCAAGCTCTTTGAAGATCTCCCAGACTCGAGGCCACATAATGATACCAGCGCCAATCTCTGAAAGTTCCGAAGTAGACTCATAGAGATCTATAGCGATTTTTTGTCCCGAGTCGAACGCATTGAGGGCCGCTGCTAACGTGAGGCCGGCTATACCAGCACCCCTGTACTAGATCAGCAGCTAAACAAGATGTATCTACGACTAAACGTACACAATTGCTACCTGGATGCGTTCTTGAGGCGGCATCAGTGAAGACTTGATTATGAGTCACAAGAAGCGGAAGTTGGGTCAAGACTATATACCAGTGCTAGCGCTAGACCGTGTGGGAGTGATATCATGGATTTTAGTCAAATTATGGCCCGTGGAATGATGAAAGTGAGGATCCGACAAATGATGACCTGAAGTGAATTAGTGGAAGATCATGAATATGTTGGAACGGTGGTTCAATATTACAGCAACCGGATGTACCCTTCCGTATCCGAATCCCTTAGGATGATCCTTAATGATGTCCTCGTCATGTGATTCTAACATTTACACCTGATTCGGAACAACCCCAGCCTGTAGCTTGGGTGTAGTCAGTAGTGTACCACTATGTAACTCACTATGTCTTAGCCAGAGCCATAGGAAAACTAGACCACATGGTGGTTTAAGTTCAAGGAGCACCTGGTGACTCCTTGAATGTGTCATGAATCACCACTTTCCCTAAGTAATATTTACTTTTCTTTTTCTTTTCTTGTATTTTTTGGATTTGTGGGAATAACTTTCCATATCAAGGAGAGTGACTCAAATGAGATGCATGGGAGGACTCTAATGTGTACAAACAGAAAATGTGTATAAGTAGGGTAAATCAAATATTAGGAACCTAATGAGTTCTCTTTGTCAACTCTGACTTAGAGTATAATTCTAAGTTATTTCAACTAATGGTCACTACATTATCCTCAAGTCTTTACTTGAGTGTTGCAACCTGAGTTACTCCTTAAGGTTGCACTAGTTTGAGTAGTTAAAAAGAGTCTTCACTAATAGACCTTTGTTAATAGCCCCAGACTTAGATAAGAAGTTTTGGGTAAAAGTAGATACCTCAAACTTTGCAATGGGAGGCATTTTTATCTATAAATATAAAGATAACAAGTAGAGGCTGGTAGTCTATATTTCTAAATTGGTTAAATAAAACAGAGTATAATTATGAAATACATAATAGAAAAATATTGGCTATTATGTATTGTTTAGAAGTTTGAAGGCATTTTCTAAAAGAAACTAGAAGTAAATTCAAAGTGTGAACAGATCATAAGAACTTGGAGTATTTTATAAGCAATTAAAAACTAAATCACCAACAAGCACAATGAACTCTATATCTGTTCAAATTTAACTTTATATTGAAACACATTGTAAAAAACAAAATGGAGAAGACAGATAGTTTAAGTAAAAGACCAAATTAGGAGGTTAGTGTTGAAAAAGATAATGAAGAGCAAGTACTAGTGAAGAAAAAGTAGCTAGAGACTGTCATGGAGTAGTATTGGAGATAGTGGATTAGTTAAATAATAAAGAAAATAATAAAGAAAATAATTACTCCAAGATCTAAATAATATTCAGAACTTATTTACAAGTACACTACTAAAGAGAATAAAAAGAAATGCAAACTCCAGTGATAGGGATATAAAGGAAATAAGAGATTACTTTGTAGGGGATGTGTGATTTTGAATGTAAGAATGAATATGCTTTACTGTTCTTACAAAAGTAGGTAATACTGAGTTAGAGAATCAGAATCTCTAAGTCATTCTACAATTGTATACAATTAAGTAGACACTGGGGAGATAATCAAATGTAAAAGAAAGTGTTTACAAGGTAGCAAACACTTATAGTTAGAGACTAGAATAAAAGAAAATGTTTTTAGTTTCTGCTTGAGAGTACTCTCACCAGTCAGATCTCAAAGATATACATTTCTCTTACACTGTAGTACTACTGTCTAAGGTACTAGTCTAGTAGGCTAGCTCGCTATTGATACAGCAGTCCTATCTAGATCTCACATTGCCCTCATACAAGCTTATTCTCAATTGACTGTACAGTTGGCAACTTACTCCAAAAACACATAGTGATCAGTTTAGCTCTTTGTCCAAGTAAATGCCCAAGTCTTCTTTTAGAGTAGGTATTCCTTCAGAGAAGTTTTATAGAGTTTTATATAAGAGAAATAAGAGAAAAAAAGCTCTTAATCACCTAAGTTAAGTTTTAGCTTTAGAGCAATAAAGGACAAAAATAGGAGTTCTTCTTCTTTTTGCCATTCTGTACTACTAGAGTATTAGATTAGTATTACAAAGCCCAGAATGCAACAAACAAGAGAAAAAAGAAATTCTTTTGATTACTAGAAAAGATAAGTAAAATAAGTTGAATTTGCATCCAATTATGCAATAGCTACTCTCTGTACTTTCTATCCAATTCCTACTAACTTTTCTTATCTTGTAGGCCAATCTTGAGCCTATTCTAAGAGTTTTGGGATGCTCAAGAGGTAACTTAGATATTGGTCCAACTGTTCTTGAGTACATGTTCTTTATCAATCTTACTTTTCTCAGCTTTCAACTTTTCTGATCCTTTTCATAGATCTTTTTCTACTCTTTCCTTTGTCTTCTATCCACTTCTCTTAGACTCTCCTTCTTTCTATACTCTTTGTTACAAACTTTATTTGGCCATATCTCCACAAATACTTGCATGATTCCCACATTCTAAGTTGTGTCTTAAAGCCCTTAGAAAGACCTTTCAAATGATGCCCAAAACATGTCAAATTGATCAGTACTCATTGAGATATCAGTTAATCAGTACTGGACACTAATTGACAGATATCTTGGAAACTGCCAAATGCAGATGTTTGCTTCCACATGTACATGGAAGCTCTCTTTGATATGCTTTTGACAACCATAAATAGAACCTAGGGTAATAAGATCCTGTGGAGATACAAGGACCTCAAGATTTGGTATGACACTGATCTATTACTCATAGATATACATCAATCCTTGAACACAAACAAGAACTGCTCCTTTTATGACTAGGTTATCACTATTTTAGATACAAAAGGACTGCCATATATAGAACAATAGGCAGTAGAATATGTAATACTTTGTCCAGGTACACAAACTATCCTTTTATATATATAAGGCTTCCTGGTCTGAGGATTAGACCTTAGACTTAACAACATCTTCTGTTGCTTATTCTACCCCGCTTTGAGAATCATCACTCATCAATCACAAATCAAGTAAGTAACTATTTGTGATACTCTCCTAATGACTCTTGGTATATCTTTATCTTGTTTTTTTATATTTGAAATGCCAATCAGAACTGATGTGCAGCCTTTGATGGTATTACTATTATAAACCAAGGGTCAGCTACTAGATAATGTCATTATCAAGGGAAATGCTTCTAAGGTTGTGTTCACTTTTGAGAGCATTTTTAGGGAGGAGTCCACCATATAGATATAATATGAGACTATCTGAAAAGCCTTATAAAGTACTGATAGTGGTGATTGCGGCCACTACTCTGTTATTCAAATAGTGTTTATGAGTACATAACCAGACTTCTAGTGGTTATGTCTGGAAAGCTGATTCTCTTTTAAGAGCCATATATTATGATTATTATGTTCTAAATGTCACTTATATTGTCAAAATTAATTGTCTGGTATGCCATTGTGACTTTATAACTTTAGAGCTCAGAAGGCAGATACAGAGTTCCTTGTTTTGCTTTCCTTGCAACTTGAATATTTTATATTAAGGATATAAATAAAAAATAAAAAAATACAGAGAAAACAGAAACTTGAAAATGAAACTGAGAATTTGAAATAAAGCTGAAGTCCATATATTCTATACAACCAATCCTTTCTAATTCTTGCTAACCTAGTTCTACATCATCAAAAAGATATCTTCAATATCAAAATGTCCTCTTACAAGTGGTCTTCTTCATTACCAACTTGTCTTTAATCTAGACTCAGAGCCTATTTTTAGTTTACAGTAGCTAATCAAGGCCATTTATCCCTCACTACCACTTAGGTATACTTTTATCCTTCATTCTCTTCTTTTCTATTTTATCTCATCTCATTCTACTTATCTGATATATCTTTCTAGTATAGTTTAACAGTACTACAGGCTGCTTCTTATTCTTGTAAGTAAGATTTATTTCTGTAGCTATTCATCAATGATTGATAGATGCATCTGATAGGTGATCTATGACATCAGAGGTCCTAATAAAAGTTCCTATATACTATAGTTTGTTTTGTTGAAAACACAAAGTCGTAGGATGATTTGACTTGGAATACTTTTATTCTATTGCAAATCAGTGAGTATAAAATGATAAACTATTAACTTTATATACTAAGAAAAGGAAATACTCTAGAAGATTTTTGAACCTTCAACTCAGTCAATAACATTGACTTAATATCCTAACAGGTTTTATAGGTTTGAGATATTTAATAGTGATGTTCACAACCACTACTCCATCTTTTGAGTGTATTCACACTGAAAGGTACAATCTGAGCATATTATAGAGAAGTGTAGGAATTTCTGTTCTTGTTCTAGAGATAGATTAGTCTTGTTAGAGTACTAAAATATTATTATTTTGCTGTAAATTGTTGGTCTAGCTTAATAGCATAGTTTAAGGTATTCATAAATATGTGTATAGATCTTGTTGGGTTAAATCTTCTGAGTAGTGAAATAGTATTTTATTTTCTTCATTGTTTCTAATGCTGCAATATTTCATTTGAATAGTTGCACTTTTTTCCTTGTCAAGTCTGTAATAGATTTTAGGATGCTTGATATATTGAAGATGAATCTGTAGTAGAAGTTTACAAATCCAACAAATTCTTGGACCTGGGTTAATGTCTTAGGTTCCAGCTAGTCTAAAATGGTTTTCACTCTCTCAAGCTCTATGGTTGAGCCTTTTATATTTACTATAAATCCCAGTATTCTTATCTTAGCAACTTCAAACTTGTACTTCTTAAGTTTGGTAAACAATTGGTTTTCTCTTAGGCATTGTAAACAGTATTCTATCCTGATATGTAGTTCCTTTAATATAGCTCTATAAATAAGAATGTCATCCAAGTAGACAATGAGTTCATTCTCTAAGCCCCTGAGTACTTGGTCTATATAACTCTAGAACAAGACAGGGGCATTACATAGGTCAAAGGATATGACTAAAAATTCAAAGAGTCCAAAGAGTGTACAAAAGACTATTTTTTATTTGTCATCCTTCTGGATTCTGAGAAAATGGAATATCTCTCTAAGGTCAATTTTGGTAAAATATCTAGTACTATGGAGTTAGTCTAGTAAGGAGTTGATAAAGAGAATAGGGTATTTATTTTTGATCATTATTTTGTTGAGAGCATGTGTCTATATCCTTAATAAATTCCTTAAGTAGTTTTAGCTTTTTTTCTGAGTAATGTAATAAAATGACAGGTGAGCTAGGGCATCTGTGGTAGCGGATTATTTTATTTCTTTTTTATTTTCTTTTATTATGTAATAGTTTGAAGTGCACGGGACACTATGACTCAAAAGGAGTCTGCAGGATAATTTGAGTAGACAAATACTAGTAAATACTGATTCACCTATAAGTAGCTAAACCAATTAGCAAGGACTCTAACGAGTTCTCTTTGTCAACTCTGATAAAGAGTGTGTGCTTAAGTTGACCCTAGCTTGAGTTCACTACAAGTAACAATACACTGGCCAGCATAGTGGTATTTGACTTTTTTTCCAGGTCTATAGCATAGTTGAGATATCCTTTATAAAGAAGTAGTTATTACACTATTTCAGAGTTGAAAATATCTGTGTAATTCTTATACTATGGGAGTATTAGTATGTTTGCTTAGAGATACAATAACCATTCATCTCTAGACTTGATAATATGTTAAAATCTTTGTTTAGAGTAAAGAATATAGTCTTGGAAGGTATGTAGTACTGGAAGTGCAATAGTTGGCTTTTGAGCTTGTCTTGTAGTTGTTTTTAATGTCTTTGAGACTGTTGGCTTAGTAGAGTATTCATGATGGCAGATAGGATAGAGTTCTATTTCTTGAATGAGGTCTAGTTAAATGGAAGTGTTGTTTCTTGAATATTTAGTAGGTGGTTGGATCTTCTTTGAAGTTAGATCCTAAGGTTTTCCCAGTCTATCCTGGAGTTGACTTGGTAAAATTATGGTGTTCCCAGTACTACTTGGTATTTGTCTGTTGAAGCCTTAATAAACATGTTCTTAAAAGGTATATCTTGGATAGTATATTATAAGTAGTATATATATAAGAAAGCATTAGACAGGACCTTGTTACCCAATCCTCTCACTAATATGGTGAGGTAATTAAATCAGTCTCAGAGAAATGTATGTCTTACAAATGTAATTGGGCTTGATACTTAGCATAGAGATAGCTATCTACATTAAACTTAAACTTTTCTTACCTCAGACATCAGTTTGTGAAATTGGAATCAGTTTATTAGGAATGAGGGGGTTGGTAGCATTTAATTGAGAATGAGGTGCTCTTACAGGACAAGAGATAGTTATATGACCAAAATCTCTAGAATATAAGCAAAGACAAAAGAAGTGATGTCTGTTTTTTTTTATCTTATGACAGTGGTCCCATATAATGGAGAAATTCTTTATAAGATTGGCATAGGTCAAAGTTGTTATTGTACTAGGACTAAAGGGACTATGGATAGAAAAGGAATAGTGTAGAGTTTTAAAACAGTAAAAGGTTTACTGTTTGTTTATTTCTAGGGCAGTTTGCTTAATGCTTTTATAATTGCTCTTGTAGCACAGAACCTCTACTAGCAGGCCCTTTATATTATTCTTCAAGCTTCTATAAAATATATTACCCCATATTGTATGAAATTACCTAGTTTTACAAGTGAAGTTCTCAAAGGTATATTCTTTGACAGAGCTTGTTTGCTTAAGCAAATATAGTTACTTAGTCAAATGGTCATGAATATTAGGGTCTTAGAACTGTTTATAGAAGGTAGTAAGAATTTTTCTCCAATCTCTCTGCAACTAAATCTTTTCCAGTAAGTATTGGTTTGGCCCATGAAATGGTATTCTCTTTTAGATATTGGCATGTAAATACTATATGTTACATGTTATTTGCAAATTTTTAGGGTACTAATAGAAAGATACCATTAATTTTGGTAAGGAAACAGTCAAAGTTGGTTTCTCTATAAAATAGCTAGATATTTGGACTTTTCTTATTCTTATAGTCATTGTTCAGGGCAAATAAGAAAAGATGGTCATTATCTAGAGAATGTGATGTGGCTTATTTGGTAGGATATGTTTAGGATCTATTTTAATAGACAATAGCAAGTTGGAGTTGGATTTGAGCTAGTTGGATTTGAAGTCTTAAGACCTTAGAGTCATTACTTTGGGTGTAGTTAGTTTCTTGATTAATTTCTTAGGACTCAACAATATTGTCTGAATAAATAGTGGGTTTATTTATCCCAGTAGGGTGTTAGACTGGGAATGGGTTGTAGAGCAGACTACTAATAGGCAAGATGGACTGGACAAAACAAGGTAAGGTTGATAACTATAGATTAAATTATTGGTGAGCCTCAATTTGTCAAGAGAACTGGATAATTCAAGTATAGCTGTCAAATTTATATAGGATTGAGATTAAGGAACCTTTCTCCATAGCATAATTACATATACTATTATGTAATTGGTCAGTTTGTAATATAATAATAGTATATTATATATGCAATGAAATAGCAGGTGAACTAGAGAATCCACAGTGGCAGATTATTTTATTTCTTTTTTATTTTCTTTTATTATGTAATATTTTGAAGTGTGCAAGACCTTATGACTCAAAAGGAGTTTGCAAGATAACTTAAGTAGACAAATACTAGTAAATAATTATTTATATATAAGTAGCTAAACCAATTAGTAAGAACTTTAATGAGTTCTCTTTATCAACTCTGACTTAGAGTGTGATTCTAAGTTACCACAACTAACGGTCACTATAATATATATAAATTTCATATTTATTTAGTTATTTCTTTTTAATTAATTAATTATTATTATTCTCCTTTTCATAGTAGAACTTTTAGTTTTCTAATCTCTTGTAATTACATTGTAGTCCATGTTCTATGTACATCTCCTTTCTTGGACTTGGTATATATTTTCTTTTCAACTTGTACTCTAATGACTCTGTTATTCCAAAGTTAATAACCAAAACAACAATAAAAGATTGAGATATAACATATAAGTTGAAGCCAAGGTCATTCTTTTTGTTGTCAACAAAATTACATTCTAGATTTTACTTGGTAATATTCTAGTATAAGAGTTCAGTCTCTGATGAGCAACCTCAGGCTTAACTCCACTCTAAGTCAAAGTTAACAAAGAGAACTTATTAGAGTTCCTGTTGGATTTGAGTACACTACTTATACCTATTCTACTTGGTCTATGTACTACTTTCCTATGGTGATCATATGACATCAATGTAACATGTCATGTGATTGATCATGTGACATATCTGATTATGTAAGTCTGTTCTAAAAATAGAAAGTGAAAAAGAAAGAGCCTTCATATCACAATTTATAACATTTAGATCTTATGTTTTCTTTTTCTTTGGTAGCATACTTGTAAATGAGTTCTAGACAACATTCATCTCAGATCTCAAAGTATTCATTATTATCATTTAATTAGTACAGATTAATACTACTCCATGACATAGTATTATTATTGTTTAGCTAGAGCTTAGAGTAGTATTAAACTATATTCCATAAAGGTCTATAAAAGTCTATGGATGTTTATCAAGGCTTATGCCTAAATTTTCCTCATCAATTAGTTTATTACTAATCTATTGAGAGCATCAAATTCTAAGTGATTTCTGGAGTAGTTACTATTATCCTGAGCTGTTCATACATATATGTGGTTAGTTTATTTACCATTATGTGGTTAATACAGCCTTGTAATACCATGACAATTAGTAATAATAAATTAACTATATGATTTATTCTCCAGGAATATTTATCTATTTGTCTAATAGCAAGCTATTAGGACATTAAATATATATTAGAATTTTCTCAACAAGTATAAGTTCTCAGAAGTCATCTATTAAGGTAGACAACTTGTTTATTACCTATAAAAGTATTGGAATTTCAATACACATGATGAGATCAATTGATGTTACATGATATAGGTATATAAGCAGTGTAAGTAGTCTATACTTGTTAAAAGGGTGCCAATGAGCATAGTGTGGTGGTCAATCACACCATACTACTTACCTAAATAGCTTAGATATATAGTGTTTTATGATAGTAAGAGGAGGAAGCAACTGCTCTCTTTATTCTAGAGTGGTAAGCCTTATATACATAGGATAAGGTAATCTAAAATGATGGAGTGGACAAATGTAAGAGCTTACTTAAGGTAAACTGATAAGAATTGTATCAAATATTAATAGTACTTACCATCCATTTGTACCCTACCATGCCCTCCTCTGATTGCATTTCAACAAAAAGTATAAGTTCTACAGGATGAAGTCAGTATGTACTATAGACAGTGAGTAGTTAACATTCTCACCTCAGGAGTCACCTATCAAGGTAGATGGCTGAGGGAGTGGAAGTATACTAACAATTTATATGTAGGCCTCGCTACCTACATTTCAATGAAAAAGGAAATATCAACAAAATCTGAGACAGGTAACGAGTGATGTGAGACATAGAATGATGGCTTAGTTCCATGCGAATAATGTCAGAACACAGCTCCATTCAACAGTAATCATTGACTTACTCTAGGATTTATCTTTGTGGGCCCTACCTACCCTTTACTACTTGGTAAAGGACAATATATCTCAGATGTCTCCTGGTTGAGTAAATGATTGAGGAATACCTATCCTATGTCTAACACATATAATGGAGCTGGATGACTGGACAAGGAAAAAAACCAGAAGCATTCTATCAGAATGATAGGATAGGCTGGAAGGAATGGAATGATATCATTAGATGGAGGAAATGTAAAAGTGACATGTGCCAGTTCATTTCAACACTTGGAAAGTGTCAAAGTTTATGTCTGGTAACTATAATGTTTTGTTCATCATCTACATTTCTCTTATTTTTGTTTTATTCAACTTTGTTACTTACTACATCTGCTTTATACAGCCACTAGCTACTACGTCCATCCACTCTGTCAATATAAATATTGAGTCTGTAGCTGAAGCACGCTTGGACCAATTCCTGTCATATCAATAATGTTTGCAGGCCTCAATCCATGTTTTATTCATCCTGATACACTATGCACATCTATCTCGTACAAGGAAAAATGAACAAAGGCCAATACCATTAAGATATCTATTTTTATAGGATCTATGCGACACAGAAAAGAGGAACAGTGACATAATTACAAGCCAAAGGTCCAGAGCAACGCTCCTAACACAGATACCAACAGGGGAGAGCCAAGCACATTTGGGGAGCCATTGGTTGCTCGGTGCTGCGTTGAGCCATCGTTGAAGGCGGAAGACGATTCAGTCTGTGATGCACTCGAGCTGTCGCTAAACGTCGACGAAGCTGACTGGGATTCAGATGATGATGAGCTTGCGCTCTGGCTCTGGGACATGCTACCCGAGGTCAGAGTAGCGAAACCACCTCCGATTGGGAGGGTGTCCGTTGAGCTTTGGGCAGCAGCAACAGATGAGGCAGACATTACACTAAAACGTATATTGTCACTTGAAAGCTAGATGTTATGATGATCAGACTCACGCGGAACTTGCTTGTGAAGGATTGCTGTCGGTATCCACGAGAACGTTATTGATAATGTGGAAGACACCATTCGAGAGAAGGATATCAGGACGGACAATCTGGGCACTGCTATCATTCTGATTCTGAACGACCAAACCACCAGTACCATTAGAAATGACAGTGATTTGTTCACCAGCAGCAGTTATGAAATTGGTAGAGGAGCTCTCAGCGGTAGCATTTTGAATGTCCGGTGAATAGACGGTAGTCCCATTAATTACCTGTCAAACGGGTTAGTCGTAATCTGATAACAAGCAAACAAAGCTCACATGGTTACCGAGAAGAGCCATCACCGCCGTTCCATTGTTCTGGAGACCGCTGAACGTTGACGAGGCATTCTGGATGGCGTCATTACTAGGGACGAAGAGAGTGAAACCGTGCAGTGAGGATAAAGCGTCAAGAACAGTGACGTTGTCCCCGCTGGAGCTTGTAACATTTGCCTGTTGAGCAAGACTCAAGAACGACGTCGCGTTGACCGCAGAAAGTGCCTGGGACAGGTTACCGGGAGGTTGAATAATTCCATTGATCGCATTGATGAATATATTTTGGTAGGATGAGGAATTCGAGACAATGATATCCCTACAAGAACCATTGTCAGGACTATGAAATGAAGATGATGAAAATAAACGCACGCTTGATCGAGAAGGGTAACATTGCCAGTCTCATTCAACCTTGTCCAAGCAAGAACCTGGGACTTATTTCCTTCAAGCATTACAAGATCTGGGGAATCAAGGAGGGTACGACCAATCGTATCGTTAGGATAGATCCCACTCATCAGTGCTGGGGCCATCGACTGTCCAGCGGAGGGGTCACCACCACCACTTTGACGTCGGACCCTCGCAAGGAGAGTCTGTGAAGCGAAAGCTGAGCTGGAAGATGATTGGCCAGATTGACTGAGTGTAGAAGTCATTCCACCTCCACCACCAGCCGAAGCAACGGTAGAGTTGAGAAAGTTTCCATGGACGAAATGATACGACAGATACTGCGACAATAACTCATCGTTGCCAGAAACTTCCATCGACAGGTTCTGAACTGAAAGAGAAATGAGCCCCAAATTGAAATACCAGAAGAGTACTTACAGGCTGCATTGTCAGGCACGAAAGCAGTGTAATTTCCGTTCGACAGCTCTGATAACCACTGCTGTCCGGAGGTCGTACTATTAGCCTTGGTGAGTACGTTCGCGGCTTCGGTGTATCCAAGGCCGTTCAAGTGGTCGACGAGACCAGCCACGTATGAGCCGGAGTCGGGGCTAAGACCAGATCCAGAGCTCTGAGCAAGCACGACGGGGAACACGGCAGAGAGAACGGATAAGGGGACCGAGGAGAACATCTTGAAATTGACAACGATGCTGGGATAACAGCAAGTGAGAGCCCTGTTTATATAGACATTCGGTGAAGTCCCACCAGGCTACTCCTAAAGCCTGTTCTCCTTTCTTAGAAGTCATTGTGAATCAGGAAATAAGACATTCATAGAATTTCTCCTAACTGAAAATTTCTCCTAGCTGCGACCTGAGCTTTCAAAGCTCATACACTGGTGTAACTGCGAGAAGTACTTGGACATGGGGTCGAAGAGCATGCAGCCGCATTTGAAAGATGAAAAAATAATCAATGAATATTAAATTCTGAATAAAATTCATGAGATCACTGACAATGATATTTATGACCCCCACCTTTTATCTGTTAAAAGGAGTTGAAGAAAAGTAGAGCTGCACTATGAATCGCAGGAGCCTTCTGTACCTCCCGTACCTGGGGTATTGAAAGCCATTGCAGGCCTAATACCCATCCACCTCCATGTCAACAAACTAATTGGTCAACATCACCTATGCACTGCATCATTACCCCAACAACATGCTGATAGAAAGATAGAATACATAGCACATGAGTAATATGGACAGAAGAAAAATAATAAGGACCTAACCTCATCGTCATCTCTATAGTAGACAACTAAGGGCTACTGCTGAATGTCCAGGCTATTTATCTATGGCTGACCTATCCACTAACTTCACTGCTGCTCATTAGGATTAAGCTATCACTAAGCACTTGTGTTCTGTCCTGTCCAATCTATGGCCTAATCCTTCTAAGTTCATGTGAGTATATCAGCTCTGTCCAATACTTTCTCTGGATCAATGCACTTACTGTGTTGTCCTATAAGTTGAATTGTGAAATAATCTGTTGAATCTTGTCATGTGATAATGGCTTTGTAAATATGTAAGTTGGCAAGATTTTCAGAAATTTGAAGGAAATCTTTTCTGATATGACTTGTTGTTGAGAGCTCATATTTGTCAGTGTTATGTTATTACCCCTAGAAATTTCTCAATCATTTGCTTATATATTTTTGATCTTCCTTAACTATGAGTAGTCTTGAATTGCCTCCTTTGCATGTGATAAATTTGTCTCTGCCATCCATTGGTCATGTTTGTTTCCATAATCTTTCCAGTGAATTAGAAACTATACATTTCTTTCTTTTTTATAATGTCCTTTGATTTCTTCTACTTTGTATTCTTCTTCCTTATTGACAATGTCTGGTGGAGGTGCTAGGTCCTTGTGCTGGCTTGTAAACTCTGTCTCCTTGCAATGTATAAATAGGTCTTCATTAAAAATATCATATATAGCCCATCTTTTTAGAAGCTTCAGTTTATATACTTCTTGTTCAATTTTCTCTTTAGTTGTAAAAAGTCCATATTTTTTTTGATTCAGCTTTTTTAAAGGTCAATTTGTTGGAATTTGAATTTTATATGAGTCTGTGCAATGCATGTGATTATCTTTTGCTATTGTTCTAAGTGAGTATATAAGTAGTATACTTAGTTTGTACTTGCTATCTATTTATACCCTTTTTTGATTGTATTTCAACATAATTTGTCTAGATATTCTTTGTCTTTAACTATACTTGTTCTTTTGTTTTGAGTTTTTATGATTCTCTTCTTTTTTTGTCATATTACTTCTTTATTGTTTCCTTTATTGTTTCTATAAATGCTTTCACTTCTTCTCATGCCTTTTCTATTTTTCTCAGAAATTCTTCTAGGTTTGGTATTTCTGTCTTTACTATTAGGTTTTCTTTCCATGGGTGTCTACTATAGTTTAGATAGAATAGAATATATCCTATTGCTATATATTTTTTGTTGTTATGCTGGAATTCTGCTATTGTTTTATCTAATTATCTTGTTTGTAATTATTATAGTATTGTTGTAATAAGTAAGCTGTTTGAGACAGCTAGCTTAGCTCATACTTAACATTATGAGAAAACTCAATAGAGTTTCTTGTTGGATTTAACTATTTATTTATATACAATTTCTATTTGGCTATATATAGAGTAACTATTTTACAATCCTTTCAGAACTTTTTATCATGTGACCTGATCATATGACTTTATTTTATCTTTGATCTTATTTTCATCTATTTTTAGCATATCTTATCTAATCTATTAGAAAAAAGTTTCTATTCTTCTCATTTCTTTAGTTATACAATTTTAGAACTAGACTAGTTCATAATAGTTATAAAAACACCTTAACTTCTTGATTGATCCTTTTTATTTGTTCATTTATTTAAGAATAATAAGCTTGTTGACATAGCTTTTTTAATTCTCAGAGCTTTGCAAGGTTCTCTTATAAATGTGAATACAAATTGGGGTCCTTTGTCACTGATAATTTTCTTGGGTATTATAAAAATTGCAAACTTAAGTTGAGTTACTCAAGGATTAATCCTACTCTAAGTCAGAGTTTGACAAAAAGAACTTGTTAGAGTCCTTGCTAGTTGTTTTATACTATTTATATACATTTGTTTATTTACAAACCCAAAATTAAAGTAGATGCCTAGCTGAAAGAAGACATGCTCTCTAATAGGTGTAAAAATTAGTTCAGAAGAAAAAGATGACCACTCTTCTTATAAGGAAACAATAGATAAAGAAGAAGACACTACTTGAGATGACTCACTCATATTCTACCAATCATCATCCTAGAGCCAACAACCCCAACAACAATGATAATAGCAACAGCAATAACTACAACAACAAGAAGAAGGTCTAATCATGAACCAAATTCTTTAATACTTTGTCCAACATACCATGACAATCAAGCAGCTTCTATTACAAATGGTTACTTACTTGATTTGTGATTGAAGAGTGGTGATTCTTAAGAGTTTGAATACAAGGTAGAATAAGATGTTGTTAAGTCTGAGGTCTAATCCTTAGACTGAAGAGCCTTATATATATAAATAGGATAGTCTGTACACCTGGACAGAACATCACATATCTACTACCTATTGTTCTATATATAGTAGTCCTTTTGTGATAGGAATAGCAATAACTTAACCAAAGAGAGGTAGTCCTTTGTTTTATTCAAGGACTAATGAGTATTTATGAGTAATAGATTAGTATCATGTCCAATATTAAGGTCTTTGTATCTCCACAGGATCTTATTACCTTGGGGTCTATTTATAGTTGTCAGAAGTATATTGAGGAAAGCTTTTATATGCATATGGAAGAAAATGTTCACATTTAGTGGTTCCTGAAATATCAGCAGATCAGTGTCCAGTACTAATTACTTGATACCTCAATAAGTACTGATCATTTTGGCATGTTTTTCTCATTGTTTGAAAGGTCTTCTTAAGGGCTTTTAGATGCATCTAAGAATGTCAAAATTGTGCAAGTATTTGTGGAGTTATAGCCAAATGAAGTTTGTGACAGCTCCTATTAAGAAAGCAACTTTAGAGAAAGGTGGCCAAGCCTTCATTGTTTGATAGAGAAAGAGAGAAGGTAGTAGAATTCATCAATATCTGCTACTTATACATAAGTATAAGGATAGGAGAAAGCTCAGAGGAGAAAAAGATCTCCTGGATGTTGATATATATACAGAGAAGGATAGTGAAAGTGTGGAAGGAAAATGTATTGGAGAAAAAAAAATAAGGGATATTGGTAGTAAAAACAGTAGAAAAACTATTCACAAAGATGAGAAAGAAGTTTGGAGAGTTTGATGAAGAATTAAGGAAGGTAGATAAATTGAAATTGTTGGAGCAGGAAGGATGGACATATGACAAGTACATCTAAGTGTTCAAAAAGGTGTCAAGAGAAAGCAGCTATGAGGGCAGGTCTCTTATAAAGAAATTCAAGATAAAGCTGAATGAAAACATTTGGCAAAGATTGGTAAAGACAGAATTATCTCCAACAACAATTAAGGAGTGGTGAAAGAGGTCTATATAGTTAGACTGCAACTTAAGATAGAGCCAAGTAAAAGAGAAAATATTGGGGTCAAAGAAAGTAGCATGGATGGCTAGGCCACCAGAAGTACAGCCATTCAGAGGAGCAAGGTTCTTTTAGAACAATAGGAACCAGGGAGGTTTCCATGGAGTACTAAGGGGAGGATTTGGTGAAAATTTAAGAAGGAAAGATAGAGGAAGACAAGGGATCCAAAACTCCAATGTAATGGAGGTAGATAGAGGAAGGAGATGGGAAGAAGATTAGAGGTGTTTTAACTATGGAATGTTTGGGCATATAGTCTAACATTGTAGGAATTGAAGAGAGGTGAGAGAGAAAATACAGGAGGTGTTAAAAGATCAGAAAGACCAGTAAGCCCTCAGCTAACCTCCTATAATAAATACAGTATATTGTACAAATAGAATAAAATGGACTCTGATTGCTACACTGAGAGAAAAGTGAGACAAACACTAAAACTATTAAGAAAAGTCTAGCTCAATGTCAGACTAGAGAAAATAGACATCCATAGCAGTGTATCTGTTAAAACACTGCTAGATAATGGAGCAACAAGCTTGTTCATGAACAGAAGACTAGTTGAAAAGCAAGGCTTTAGACTAGAAAAGTTGGCTAGACCACTTAAAGTAAAAAATGTGGATGAGAGTGACAATAGCAGGTGGTCAGTAACCCACAAAGTAGAAGTTAACATGTACTTTAAAAAACATGTAGAATGAGTAAGGGTGGATGTATGTGAATTAAAGAAGACAGATGTAATCTTGGAAATACCATGGCTTACAACATATAACCTAGAAATAGATTGGGAAATAGTAAAAGTGAGAATGACTAGGTATTTACTATTATGTGAATGCATACCCAAGAAGAAGGTAATAAAGAGAAGGAAGATAATAGTAGAGAACAAGAGAGATCTATGAGATAGACAATAGAGGGAAAAAAAGAAAGAGAAAAGAAAATTGCAAATGATCATTAAAAGGTGAAAGAGATGGTACTAAAGTAATTTTACAAATGGCTGAAGGTATTTGAATGAGTAAAGTCTGAAAAGATACTGGCCAGAAAACCTTGAGATCATGTGATTAATCTCAAGAAAGACTTTGTACCTAAAAAGAAACAAATATACCCTTTATCCAGAATAGAAAAGGAAGATGTATAGACATTTGTGAAGAGCCAACTCAAAAAGAAATATATTTGACCTTCAAAATCTCTACAGACATCATTAGTGCTATTTATTCCAAAAAAGAATGAAAAAAGGAGGATGGTATAGAACTATTAATATGTAAATAAGAGAATAATCAAAGATAGCTATCCCTTACCCCTAATATTAGAATTAATTGATAGTATGAGAACCAAGAAAGTATTTACAAAAATGGACTTGCAATGGGGCTATAACAATGTCTGAATCAAGGAAGGTAATGAATAGAAGGCAGCTTTCACAATATACTTGGGATCATTTGAACTGATAGTGTTACATTACCAGTGAATTTACTATAGAATTGTAATATAGAATAAGCTTTATAACCTTGTACTCCTATCTAGAATATGCTCTAGAACCCTCTTACAAAGCCCCAGTCATATTTTGGTCCTAAAAAAAGAGTACTCTTACTAAATGGTTACCATATTATTACTTATTGTAATAGCAAATACCTCAGAAAAGAAGACAGATAAGCTAGCATCAGGTTTTTTAGAGGTAGACTACTAATGTAGACTCTTTTGACTCAGGAGTTTGGAATTATCTTTGGAATACTATCAGCTTTCAATCTAGAACAAACTTAGACCAATATAATACCAAGACAATAGATTAGAAGTCTATTAACAGATTCTGATTTCATTAATGTTGAACTTAATTAGAAAACAGATGTAAAATACAAGATCTCAGTAATATGGGGGTAAGGAAAATAAGAGGGTTATTTTGCAGGGAATTTGTGATCTGAATGTAATAATAAATGTGCTTTACCATTCTTATAAAAGTGAGTAGTACTGGATCAGAGAATTAGAATCTCTAAGTTGTTCCACAATTGTATGTAATTGAGTAGGTACTGGGAAGGTAATCAAATATAAAATAGAAGAGCTCATGAGATAGTAAACACTTGTTATTAGACACTAGAATAAAGGAAACATTTTTAGTTTCTGCTTGAGAGTACTCTCATTGGTTGGATCTCAAAGGTATGCGTTCCTCTCATACTATAGCACTACT
>Ga0153957_100148_pt1:0-47500 | contig 48621 bp, 34 predicted proteins | sample TSFL041MetaG_FD_104745 | JGI IMG/M metagenome (GOLD analysis project Ga0153957, IMG submission 104745) | Attine ant fungus gardens microbial communities from Florida, USA - TSFL041 MetaG | ecosystem: Host-associated > Fungi > Mycelium > Unclassified | place: USA: Florida, Wekiwa Springs... | reverse complement strand
CGTCTTGGTAGCAACCACCAAACCAATAGAACAAGGGTTAGCTCTGCAACTGGTCCACAAGCAAGGTAAGTAGGTCCATTACCGGCCGGCGCCGGACCTAAAAGACCTAACGGAGTAATCCCTTATCTCGGATCGGAGATGCCAACGGGGCGGGAATCCAAGTGGGGGACCTCTCTACCGCCTGTCTCTATCTCCTGTCAAGTATGCTCACCAGACATAGACTACGTACAGGGTAGTACTCTTAGAAAGATAGAATATCACCGCGTGAACATAACATTAAGTTACGAATGTAACTCCCGAGGGATCGACCACTATTCTAAATATAGTAAGGCGGAGAACTGTTGTTCATTGGAGCGCCGGAGTGCGGAGGTTGTTCCCATCATTGAAGTCAGAGTGTGGGACTGAGCTTTCCGAATGATAAAGACAAAAAAGTGCTTAGTTTCGTTGGAAAAACCAACGCAAATATCATATTGACTTTCTCTCGCCCTACTTCTAAAGATAGATAGAAAAGGTTGGAGAGAATGACTTTCTTTTATCAAATTCTCTCCTTTCTAAAGCTGCGCAAGGCGACCCCCCCCCAGAACAAAGCCCCACCCCTCTTTTCCCCCCTTTAATGAAAGACCCTCGCCTCGCTTCCTATTCATTTGTGGGTCGGAACCCGAGGGCCTTTTTTTCTCAAGAGGCGATTTCAAGAATCAACCAACCAACAAATCCGTAGCCCAGGTGACTCACAGCCTCCCTCTCGTCCAAATGAAATCCATAAGCTTTTTGATTGATTCAGGGCGCAGCGAAGCCAAATTCAATCAAGGCAAGGGGCGGCCTACTTTTCCTGACGCTGAGTCATCCTATTCAAATTTAGCTATACTAATGGAACAGGAAAAGTTTTCAGATGATATGGACCCCCAAGAGATGAGCGAGAACCTCCAATTGCTTAGGAGTCGCACTCTGTCCCGCCGCTTGGTGGACGAAATCTTCTCTCCCTTTAGAATTCTTTCTCCCACACATCTTTGCCCTCTTTCACCGAAGAGGAAAGAAGAATCTTCCAAGCGGACAGAGACCTAAATTTCCATCAGATTCATTCCTAAGCTTGCTTTGTTGCAGTAAGATGATCAGTCCGAGAGTGCTGGGGAGAAGAGAAAGCGGTAAAAACCTCTCTGATTCGGTCACCGAGCAGTCGGACGACTCTTCAGTAACCCAGGATGACCCCTTCGACGCTTCTTTCGCTGTATACCCCCTCCATCCTTCGGAGGTGGAAGAAAGGGTACTTCATAATATATATTAAGTAAGTAGGGCCCCAGAACGCTAAAAAGGTGGGGGAACAAGAGTTGTCACGATAGGAAAGAAAAATGACTATAAGAAACCAACGATTCTCTCTTCTTAAACAACCTATATCCTCCACACTTAATCAGCATTTGATAGATTATCCAACCCCGAGCAATCTTAGTTATTGGTGGGGGTTCGGTCCGTTAGCTGGTATTTGTTTAGTCATTCAGATAGTGACTGGCGTTTTTTTAGCTATGCATCACACACCTCATGTGGATCTAGCTTTCAACAGCGTAGAACACGTTATGAGAGATGTTGAAGGGGGCTGGTTGCTCCGTTATATGCATGCTAATGGGGCAAGTATGTTTCTCATTGTGGTTCACCTTCATATTTTTCGTGGTCTATATCATGCGAGTTATAGCAGTCCTAGGGAATTTGTTCGGTGTCTCGGAGTTGTAATCTTCCTATTAATGATTGTGACAGCTTTTACAGGATACGTACTACCTTGGGGTCAGATGAGCTTTTGGGGAGCTACAGTAATTACAAGCTTAGCTAGCGCCATACCTGTAGTAGGAGATACCATAGTGACTTGGCTTTGGGGTGGTTTCTCCGTGGACAATGCCACCTTAAATCGTTTTTTTAGTCTTCATCATTTACTCCCCTTTATTTTAGTAGGCGCCAGTCTTCTTCATCTGGCCGCATTGCATCAATATGGATCAAATAATCCATTGGGTGTACATTCAGAGATGGATAAAATTGCTTTTTACCCTTATTTTTATGTAAAGGATCTAGTAGGTTGGGTAGCTTTTGCTATCTTTTTTTCCATTTTTATTTTTTATGCTCCTAATGTTTTGGGGCATCCCGACAATTATATACCTGCTAATCCGATGTCCACCCCGCCTCATATTGTGCCGGAATGGTATTTCCTACCGATCCATGCCATTCTTCGTAGTATACCTGACAAATCGGGGGGTGTAGCCGCAATAGCACCAGTTTTTATATGTCTGTTGGCTTTACCTTTTTTTAAAAGTATGTATGTGCGTAGTTCAAGTTTTCGCCCTATTCACCAAGGAATTTTTTGGTTGCTTTTGGCGGATTGCTTACTACTAGGTTGGATCGGATGTCAACCTGTGGAGGCACCATTTGTTACTATTGGACAAATTTCTCCTTTTGTTTTCTTCTTGTTTTTTGCCATAACGCCCATTCTGGGACGAGTTGGAAGAGGAATTCCTAATTCTTACACGGATGAGACTGATCACACCTGATCAGTGAAAAATTCTGACACCAATCATTTACGAGTGAGTATTACACCAAGAATTCATTGACAAGCGGATGAGTTTTCTAGTTGGCTATGTTGATATAGCTTAGATAGGGAAAAGATACTATACTATAGGGTAGGGCTGAACTTTCAAATCCGGGGGCTTTGTTCCCGAAACTCCCCTCCCCCTCCCCGTCCCTTACTCGTCCTTTGAAAGCCAGAACATTCGCATAGAGGAGTATCTGTATCACGCATGCTTCTCCACTGATGTCAAAAAATGACCTTCTATCCTCTTTTAGGAATTCCGACCCCTATAAGAGAGGGGAAAGAAGTAGGAGAGTATTCTGCATGAATATGCTTCTGCACTGGGAATATCTCATAGCGGGAAGGCCTAGAGATCATAAAGGATGGGATGGGAATGGAGGCATTCCAGCCCAACATACTCCGGTGAATGGGTCGAGAGAGATAGGGAGGGGAGTGGGATACAGGAAGTACAGTGAACAGTTGAGTGGCTATCCAACCATTCAATCGGCTATGGAGGGAGGTTTCCGCAAGCGGGTAAACCGAGGATTACTAGTAAAAACTTAGGTAGGTTGATCGTCGTTCATCCCTCGTGTTCTCTCCCGTGAAGTGATTCATCCCTAAAATGGGCATGCAATCTCTATGGAAAAGCAAGTATTCCGATTGGAGGAAATTTCCACCCCCTCCTGTTTCACCTATCCCTTCATTCCCCAGGGATTCCGTACAGCTAGACAATCACGGTTCATCGCTCGGAAGGAGGGAATAGAAACAAGCATTTTCCGTTTATCAGTCGGTAATGAATCAATACGCAGGGAAACTTTCTTCCATGGGAATGGCAAGTCTCGGACAGGCTCATATTGGTTGGGTATGCTCTTTTCATAGGCGACTTTCCAGAAGGTCTTCCAGGCGGATATGCTCTTATTCTCAGAAAGACCATACCTTTTTTTGTCAGGTGGCACAGAAGGGAGAGTTGGCCGGGTTGAAAGCCTGATTGCATGTGACTGAGTCGGGAGAGGGGGTCTTCGAGACTATGAATCTTTCATCTCTTCCCCTCCCGCGATAAGGACGTGCCTAAGGATGCTACTTTGGACGGGCGTGTTCAGATGTGGCTTTCTTGTCCATTACCTGGAGGTTCAATGTGGCTTAAGATAATGGGGGGTGGAGTCGAAGGCCAGGTTCCAGCGGGTGAGTCCCGGGCAAATACGCACATCTATTACTATACGATGCTAGCAACAATGCTATTCAAGGTGGTGACCGAATGAACTGGTTCATCGTCGAGGTTGTTGTAAACAACTGGATCAGTCGGTTAAACAAGCGCTGCTGCCTATGCCGCTATCTCTACCACCGGTGCCGTTGCTAATGGTGCTACTATCGATGCTCCTGCACCTGGAACTACTCGTGCACCTTTCACTGCTTATGAATCGACAGAATCAAGGTCAGAAAGATCAAGATCATAAGCTGCTGAGTGAGCTCGGCCAACCGTCCCTGCTACTGATGCTTATGAAGTAGGTGGTGCTACTGTTTATGGTGGTGGACCGGCACTGCCTTTGCTACCTCTGCCGGTAGTGCCTACACCCGGTCAATTGGATATGGCCCTAGCCTTGCTCCTGCGTCTATTACCTCTGCTTGCTCCGTCTCCGTTCCCATCTCAACCTCTGATGCTACTGCTCTTGCTGGTTTTTTTTTGGTATAGACTTTTGAAAGCTTCATCAACCTATCAACCTATTGACCTCTCGTCCGCACCAACCTCTCACTCTCCTTTAGCTTCACTCGTAGCACTTGGTGGGCTCCATTGTTGGATCACTGAGATTCTCTTTTTCCCCGGGAGGCAAATATGCATATCTGTTATGTTACGATGCATTCTTCGCACTGGGAACATATGAATTCTTCATTATTCCCTTCAAAGCAACATCTGAGCAAGTAGCAGAGCCAGTGGAGGCACAGCACCTCAACGCAGAGTGAGTAGCATGGGGAGCGGCCGAGCATCAGTTGCTTGCTCCATTATCAAACCCATTTGTTCTATAACCAGCAGCTATTCCTTTCACTTGGCTTGCTCCTGTAGCTCGCTGGTTGGAGTCCTTTTGCCGCCCGCGAGCTTGGCGAAACATGTACGACAAGGTGGGGTGGACAACGTATGTAGTTAGCCTGCCATCTGTGTGTTGATGAGCATCTATCAGTATTTTAAGGATTTCTTTTTCTTAGGGGGTACTTATAACTTACCCAATAGTTTTATAAGAAGATGATCATCAAAGGTGATCCCCTCATGCTTGCTCACAGCGTGGTAGACGTGTTTTGCATGAAGACAGAGGCAATGCATCTTGTCTTGTTTAGGCTCAGCCAATAGCCTATGATTGTTGGTGTGGCAGTTGCAGGTCATAATCCCTAAAAATGGAGGTCAAGGGACTTGAAGTAGAGAAGATAAAGAGATAAGAGACGAAAGGTAGCGATATCAACCATGAGGTCTAAGTCAATTTAGTAAAATCTTCCATGTTCAAAATTATTAAAGAGCTGTCTCGCTCGGTATCAACAATTAGGCTCTTCAAGGCAATGTCAATTGAAGAAGAAGAAATGCCGAGTGAAATGACTTTCGGGTTTTTAAAAACCGGAGGACAGAGGGAAGAGATAGAGGTGCCTTTCAGTGTGATAAGGGAGGAAAGCAGGTCCATCATCTATACCAGTGACCAGATTTGGATATGAAATAGAGAGCTAGGGTTCTACTAAGTATGAGTAAGACCTAGCCTCGAGCCGGATGGATAACCATTAACATTTAGATTTCCTTCCTTCGGTCGCTAGCTAGGCGATAGCTGCTAGCTAGAGATAGCTATGTTAGACCGACTGCCCATCCGGGAAAAGGAACTATAGATAGGGCTGGTGGCAATGCAATGGAATTGGTGGGTGTTATCTAGCTATCCACGGCCGGAGTTTGAAGAACCTGGCTGTCCCCACATGATTGGCTAGTCCCCCGGCCAGATTCATTTACCTCATCAGCCATGGGCGGCTGTGGGTGTACCATTTGGCTATGACTTGGTCCTTCGATGTAGCTACGTATGCTACTGGTTTGGTCCCTTCATTTCCCCGCATCAATCAATAGGTTGGGTTTAGGTTCAGTGCTTCGGAGAATGAGCAGCAAGGTAAGAGGATGGGATATGGATAGTTGTCAGGGTCATATATTCATATCTGTATCACGTCCTCCTTCTTTTTACAGCAAAAAGCAAATCGTCAGCATATCCGACGTAGACGAATCGATGTCTTTATCTTTCTAAAAAAGTTTTGATTTGAATATATAGTTGGTGTCAAAAGATATTCATTAGTACAGCTGATCGTAGACCAGCCTTGGGGTATTCCTTTTACACAAGAACCATACTCTTTCCCTTCCTTATCTCTTATCTCTGTTCTTAAGAAAGCAGCTATGATATTACAGAAGGCATCATTACCTTGACCAATATGCAATCCTATTGTGGAGTTTAAAAGAGCGTGATCAATGTTATCTTCGCAACTGACTATATCTGCTTTAATAAGTCGATCAATCTTTCCCCAACTTTCGACATGAGCAAAGAGGGTCAGTGCTCCTCTACCTTTACGAAACCCATGAGAATAAGTCAAGAAGAGAACCCATATGCAGTCTCGGTTTCTCTATTGAGTCAAACTGACCAAGTAATGCATTGTAAGGTGCAAGACATTGCTAGTACATGGAGCTGCATGGTCTCCGTTGTGTATTGGGATAATTGTAATGGCAGAAGGGAAGTGCTGTAGGCAGATCTATCCTCTTATGCCTCGACCATTAGAGGTAGTCCTTGGCTTGTTGTTGGGGACTTTAATGCTATCAGAAGACATGATGAGAGAGTGGGGGGCTCGAATGAGTGGCTAAGCTGGATGGACTCTCTGGATGAGTGCATCAACCAGGCAGATTTGGATGACTTAAGATTTTGAGGTCAATTCTTTTCTGGGTCTAACAGAAGGGAGGAAGGCCCGATTCTCAGGAAGCTAGACAGAGCACTTGTTAATGCTGAGTGGGAGAGCAGATTCACTGGGTCAGAAGCAAATTTTCTGCCAGCTGGAGTATCTGACCATTCCCTTATGGTAATCAAATTGGCTGAACTGCCCCAGGTGAGAAAACCTTTCAAGTTTTTTCACTTTTGGGCGGATCACCCCAGTTTCTTACAGGTAGTGGAAGAAGTCTGGATGGAAGATGTGTTTGGAACACCTATGTTTAAATTATGTACCAAGTTGAAAAGGCTTAAGAAGAGGCTGCCAGAAAGGTCTGAGAAATGATTCTTGTTCCACCCTATAAAGAAAAGTGGAGGTATGCGCCTCACTGAGTTGAGTCAACACATATTGCACCCAATCAGGATCTTGGTTAGGCCTTTCGAGCTGTCTTGACTTACGTGGCAAGCAAGGGTTAGAGCCTAGCTTTCAACTCAGACTAGCTTTCCCAAGTGCGCAACAAGGATAGCGGCCCCCAAGAAGAGCTAAACTAAACCACAAGCCTCTGTTACGTGCACGAAGAGAACCAAGACATAGAGAAGAATACAGAAGAGGGAGGGGAAAGGCCAACCTGGTACTAGGGTTTTGGATAACGGTAAGAGGAAAGAGACCTGGTATGATGTTCAGGTCATGGATTCTGAGGAACGACACCCAGAAAAGCGAATGAGGGAGTCTAAGGACTTACGTTTACCTTCCTTCCTCCGGCCCTTGGTGACATCGCTAACGAACTGAGCCCTGACCTTCGAACCTCCCATTCCTAATATAGCTGGTCAATCACTTCCAGGAAAGAACTGTAAGGAAAGAAAAGGGAAAGACATATACTTATAAATACGTATACATCTACCGGTAAAGAGAAGGGAAATCACTTAAAGGAAATATCCGGTCAATCTACCGAAAGAGAGAAAGATAGGGGCGAAGGGCATCGGAGCAGGTGGAAAAGCCTGCATCCCTATTCCCTCGCTCTACGACTACAACTGAAGGAATGAAGGCTTAGACTAAAGCAAAGGGGCCCGCTTACCCACTCCCCTTTCCCCATTCTTTCTCCCCTGCGAAGAAATCTTCTTCTATAGGTTCATTCCCTACGTACTTGTTGACTGGCCTTACAGCTCCCAACTGCACTCACAAATAGGCTCACCCCTCGTACCCCGGCTCGAATGAGTTCGCCCCATCATCCGTTAGCGCTGCCTCTTGCTAGGGCCATCTGCTTGCCTCCCCCTTGCCCCCACGTGGCCTATAAACAGATTGACTGATTGCTTGCCTTAGCTGCCTTGCCCTTGTCCCTGACCTGACCTATACCTCCGGTCGAGCTAGCTTACTTTCCAGCCTTCTCAGCTTAGCCAGCCAGCCATGAAGGAAGGCGCATGGAGTTTTAGGACAGTTGAATACCGGAAGCTTTGAAAGGAGCACTCACTCCAGTTACACCTTCAAGTAGGACTATTCCAACGGTAGCTTCAAACTGAACTACACCATCAAACTAAGCCGACAGCAGCTCAGCACACCAGCAAGCTACGGATGACCTAGCCCAAGCAAACGTAGGGGAAGAAACTATGGCCCGGGGAACTTAGGCCAAGCTAGGGCTCACAGAACAAGCAACGGATGAAGCGTTAGCTCCCGATCCATAAGCAAGCCATTCCCGGAAGGAATTGAGGCAAGCGCTTACCGTACCCGGAAGAACAAGCCAATCCAGATGAAAGAAAGAAGCAAGCATGAGACGACTAGCAGCCAGCTGGAATAGCTGCATCTGCCCCTGACGGTACGGAACAAGCAACAAGGGCTTTCGCCTCCACCACTTTCGCTGGTTTGGAACCCCCTTCCCTTATAGAGGAGTCTCGCTTATCGTAGCTCATCCCGAACTTCCGTTTCATTACGTGTAGTCAGGAAGCAAGCAACCTGCAGCTATGAGTGAAATGTATGGCCATTGACCATGCTTATTATCTCGCCCGAGCAATTGCTTTCTTTCCTTAGCTAGCTAGCTTGCTGGCTAGTTTCTACCCAAAATAAATTATTATATAAATGTATGTTCTGCCGCTTTTCTATCGCGCCCCGTCCCTTGGTATTGACAAAGACAATTCCCATGCTCACAGCCAGTTAGAGCACCAAAATCCACCCCCTTCTCTTCAAACTCACCTCACTCTCGTGAATGTCCTTCCCAAATCCTAGCGTGACGTGGATGATCCGCCGAATCCTCACCACGATCGATTAGGTGAAACGGTTCTGAAAAGTTTGTTTTTTCATACAGGCAGCGTGGTTATAGTAGTCAGAATTGTGCCTGCCATCTAATTCGTGACGCATGGCGAGATTCCTCTACCACTCTATAAATGGAGGCTCGATAAGTGTCTTCATCAAATTCAAATCAAAGAAATTGAGTAATAGCACGTATGGCTATGGCTGTTACAAACAGGCTTTCTGCAATTGCTGCCGAAATGGGGCAACTGAAAAATGAAATTCAAGAGCGCCGTAGAGCGCTAAACCTCTTTTTGAGAAATGTTAGAGCAAGAGATCCTGCAGAGGCAGAAGAACGCATTGGCGCTGCCAGAGAGCGCATAGAGGGTTTGGAGGAGAGGCAGCAAGCGCTGCGGGCGGAGCAGGAAGCCCTAATTGTGCGTGCTGTCACCCGCGGGCACCGGGGAGACTAGAATAGAAGAGTCCGTCGACTCTTTTTAGTTTTAGAAGGTTTAAATAAGTGTCTGTAGACGCAAAGTAGTGTGTTTTAATTTATGGTGTTCTTTGTCTTTTTTTAGTATCAAGCTGTTGATACTAGATATATAAAACTAGATATATAAAAAGGGTAACTCCAAAAATTTCTTTGTCCCCAACGCCCATGAATTTCAAGGAATTAAGAACTTCAACAGTCTTCTATGGTTATACGGGTATCCAAAGTACGAACGAGATGGATTTTGTTGTACCAACCATTCTTGTTAATCCCGATCCCGATAAGGAAAGGGGGTAATTTCTAACAAAGTTTTCGTTTTTTTTAATTCCTAGGCGTAGTGCTTTTTCCCCTATGCCGCCTATTGGTACTAGTGGAGTAGAGTTGGCCTACAATAAATAATCCATAGGTGTAACCTTTCGCTCAATACTAAAATCGACAATTGAAGCATCTAAGGCTGCATTAATCGGGAATACACGACAGAAGGAATTGGTTTATTTACAAACCTCATCTCTGCCCTTCAACTGAAACAAACTATCAACCAGGGCTGAATCCTCAAATAAGGAAGGAAGAAGGAGAATTTTGAAAAGAAGGACATTAATGCTTTATGAAAGCAATCTGTACGAGGCCTCACTTTCTAAGAATCAGGAGAATCAACTGATACAGGTAGGTGATTTGGTATATAACCAAAGGAAGAGCAGAGGGAAAAAACTCCTTTGCCAAAGACTCTTTGAATCAGAATTGTCTTCTTCTGAATCAGGGGAAACCCTTCAGACTTGTTTTCATTCGAGAGAACAGAGTGAATCATAAAAGGGTTGAATCATCCTTTATTTCCGTACGCAAGCCATGGAAGGACATCTACTGTACTACCAGATCTCCATAAGAAGAAGATCCCCTTTCATTCCCATTCCATTGAACCGCTTAGGTGGTATAAGACTAGACTGAGAATCTTGAGCTTGAGTGAGAACTTCAATCTTCTTGGAGACACGGTAGGCCTTGTCATCTGATTGATCTCTTTCCATAACAGCTTTTAGAAGACATGAAGTGAAGGTAGGGTGTTGAGGGTTCTACCAACGCCATGCATCTTAAGAGTTAAGGTACTATGCCTAAGTACTCGGGCTATATGAGTCTAGGTCAGACCCTGTGTTTAGTCTCAAATTAAAATCGAAACATTCTACTCGCTTCCAGGTCGAAGAAAAAAGTAGAGACAGACCTTGTTACCTGATTGGTAACGTGCTAGTCCTTATTAGCTTGCCTATATTAGAGAGATCCCACTTCTTCCTATAGCTTTAACAAGCTATAATTCGATCTTGTTTACTCGCTACTTGATCTCTTTTTTCATATAATGTAATATTACATAAAAAATAGCTTCTCGTAGATGCATCTTAGCTAGCTAGGAATCTATTAGAAGCATAAGCTGTCCGTTCAATCTAAAATACTAAAATAATGAAATAATAAGAAATAGGGTTGAGTAGTGGGAGAGAAGCTAGATGAGAAGCCAGAATGAGCATTCGATCTGATCTTACCTGCATGTAAAGGATAGCTGGGAAGACGAAGCGAGAGAGTGAAAGACCATCGGATGGATCTCTCTGGGGACTGTGAAAGATTTGATAGGAAGTCTATCTTTTCGGGAAGCAGGCGCTATGAAACGAGATGGGATGTTCTAGAGAATATAGGAAGCTTATGTGCAGGTAAGTGAAATACCTGGTTGTCGAGTCATTCAGCGAATGTATGATTCCTAGTTCGATCCAAAAGGTAGAAATTCCTTAGAAACGACTGGGAGCTCTAGCCCATTTCTATTTCCAGGGGACTCTCGAGAAAGAGAAAGGATCAAGCTCAAAAATTCCTGCGAGCAGCCAGCGGAGATCGGGGAAACGGGGGAAGAACGGCTTTGTGCCATTAGAATCCTTTTCTGCCAGATAGCCTTGACCTAGCTTCCCGGAAGAATCTCCGGAGCTTAGAAGCACTCTTTGAGACTCTGCCCGCCCTTATGAGAAGGAGTCAAGAAGATAGGAGGGAGGATAGCTATGATCCTGCCAAGGTTTTTTCAAAAATACAACTTTAGGCTAACTAAAATAGCTTTTAGAAAGCTGGAAGCGAGGAATCCTAGTAGTTCTAGGTCTCCGTTTTCTTCAGGTAAAGTCTCCGAATATAGCTGTTACTGATAAGGTAGAAAAGCAAGGTTAGCTGTCGGTTTGGTAGTAAGCAACATCGGAAGGTAGCAGAACGAAGTATTGCGAATGCAATAGTCCCAGCTGCCAGAGTTTTTTAGAGACTGAAGCAGGTCGAGAGCCAGACAGGCTAACGAGCGAGTGTAGTTGCTTCAAAACGGGATATGAAAAGGAACCGCTGCTAGGAGGACTGTCCTCACTGAACCTGAAAAGATATTAAATCAATTCGTCCGGGGAAGTGAGAGAATGTTTTTTCCAAGGCTAGGGTTTTGGTTGCCCAAGACGTGATGAGGGGGTATCGGGAAGGAATTTAGCGAACAAGCTATAGCACTCTCCTGAGAATTAAGAGGGGAAAAAGCCACAACTGGATGATAGCAAGCCTGGGCTTACGTCGGGAAAAAGAGCGCTGCCTATTCATGTTCAGGTACGAAGTGTGAGTTCTTAAAAAACGAATAAACGAACTCGACCAGGATAGTAATGGACTCAGGTTTGAGTTCTTATAGTAGAATGAAGATCGAGTGAAGGCCTTTGAAAAATGCAAAAGCTTCAGGGGCCAGGAGAAAGGAAAGAATAGTGACTTCCTGGGAGGAGGCGTAGGTGATAGGAAGCTAATCAAGGATAGGCTAAGGATTCGAACAGTCCGTGGGACCTTCAAGGAAGAAGTGAGATAAGCTAGGATGCGTGTGATAGAGTAACCCCTAGCGAGTATAAGTGGATCAGCGCTTCTTTCTTACCCTTACCTAAGCAGTGCCCTTCATTCAGGGTTTCAAGGATCGGTATCGAGATAGCAGCTCGAGGAATCCCTGACTTGCTTGCCTTTTATTTCAGGTATGAAACAAATAGCAGTCCAGGTCTATAAGTAGAAAGGCTCAAGGAAATGCGAAGTATAGAGAGTATAAGATAAGCTAAGATCTAGACTCCCAGATACCAACGAGCGGGATTAGCTACCAAGCGGGGGAGCTTCAGGAGACTGATAGATGATAGGTAGGTGGGTGGGAAATCAAGAGAAGTGACAAATGATACTCTTAATGGATTTGTCAATTTTCATCCTTTTTCATGGGGCAAGAGCCAGCCCATTCTTATAGCATCCAAGGAAAGAAAAATGCCCATGGCAGCTCTTAAAAAGATAGGAGAGGAGTGTGAGTCAGTCGAGTCGAGAAGCAACTCATTTATAAGTTAAAAAAGTTTAAATAAAGGGCGATTTCCAAGTTTCAGGGAAGAGTGGATTAGCCTCGAATATCTTGATCCACTAGAAAGAGAATTACCAGATACGAATACAAATACAGTTGGAGATCAATAAGCCAAAAGCTTTAAGAAAGCTATAGTAAGGTCAGATTACAGGAAGAGCACAGGTCAGTCTTCTTCATAAGTTCCCTTCCCGTCAGGATAGGGCGAAAGTTGCTTTGTCTTTGTATTCAACGAGTGATTCAGAGTTGTCTCGCCTTTCTAAATTCAAGCATGTCTGTTATGCTAGTTCATCTATAGAACGTCAAGACCTTGTCTTCCGTAAGCTAGATACCCGAGAAAGTAGATTAAGGTCATACTTTTTCCTTAGAAAAAAGCCCACCCACGTCTGGGTCATAAGTTTGTCTGCCCATTAACAACAAGAAAGCCAATTCATAGCGCAAGGAGGATAAAGGAAGGGTAGGAGCTATCCAGTAGAATGCTAGGGCACAAAAGCAAGAAGAGGACCTCGCTACACGAATGGAAAGGAAAGCTCGGACTTCTAAAAGGCTTCGAATAACATACATAATATCGTTCATTTTTCCTCCAGCAAGGAGCAGAGCCAGTTCAACTCATGAAATGGATGCTTTCGTAGGGACAGTATGCCTTTTAAGCTAGATAAGGCCTGACCGGCTTCGCGGGATCATTTCCACTCTCTGGCTAGGCACTCTTTTTGTAGGCCTGAAAGCTCATTCCTAAATGGGAGATAAAGTGCCTTTTCGATTCTTCCTTCCTGCTTGTGTGCTTTCCCTAGGAAAATGGACTCATTCTAGCTCTCCTCTACTTCAACCACTAAGCGCTTCGCTCCTTTAATTAAGAATCGAAAATCTCGCCTTTTTTGGCATGAACATATAGCATGTGTGCCGTGAGGTCAATCACTCTCAGTTCTTCTTTAGAAATTGTCGAACATGATGAAGTTATCGGCTTGAGGCTTCTTTTCAAGCCTTTTCAAGCTGAGTAGAAATATCGTAAGAGAATAAAAGAAATGTACGCCCAACACCCCCATTTATTTGTTGGTCAACAACCAACCACAACACAACTCACTCTAATTCTTCACTACTCGTACAGGAAGGACTCTCTTTCTGTATAGAGGGAATCATTTTATCAAGATCAAGAATGCCTCAACTGGATAAATTCACTTATTTCACACAATTCTTCTGGTCATGCCTTTTCTTCTTTACTTTCTATATTCCCATATGCAATGATGGAGATGGAATACTTGGGATCAGCAGAATTCTAAAACTACGAAACCAACTGGTTTCACACCGGGGGAACAACATCCGGAGCAACGACCCCAACAGTTTGGAAGATATCTTGAGAAAAGGTTTTAGCACCGGTGTATCCTATATGTACTCTAGTTTATTCGAAGTATCCCAATGGTGTAACGCCGTCGACTTATTGGGAAAAAGGAGGAAAATCACTTTGATCTCTTGTTTCGGAGAAATAAGTGGCTCACGCGGAATGGAAAGAAACATATTCTATTTGATCTCGAAGTCCTCATATAGCACTTCTTCCAATCCTGGATGGGGGATCGCTTGTAAGAATGACATAATGCTAATCCATGTTCCACACGGCCAAGGAAGCATCGTTTTTTAATCTCATTATGACTTGGTCGTTCGGAAGAGATTCTTTCTCGATCAGAATAGTGGAATGAAAGGCACTACAAGAAAGATATACCCCTTTTCAAATCGCCCCGCAAAGACGGACGTTCAGAAAGGTTATCGAGATTATCAATCGCTCTTTTTAGTGGGGAGGAATAGTGCGGGAAGGGAGCAAGACCAAGCCGAGCCACTAGGAGAGTAAGCCCTTCACACGTGTCAAGTTGAATAAATGAATGCAGCCTCAACCAGAGAGATCAACCCGCGCCGCCTTTGATTTTAGGCCGCCGGCGGCGCAGAACGCACTAATCCGCGACCTGCAAGTTTTCCGAAACCGAACTGAATAGAATTGTTACTTTCCAAAAATGCTTGCTGAAAATCAAAGAAAGAAGGTCCATTTTCCCACGTAGTTCGTCGGTCAAACCAACGATTCTCTTCTCAAAGTAATAGAGAGATCTTTTTCTACTTAGACACTTCTATCAATGCAATGAAAGAACCATCCCTTCCTATTTGTTTGTCCTGTCAGATAGAAAGAAATTTAGACCCCAAAGAGCCCTTCTTTACCACTTTAGGGGGTGGGGGTGAAGGGGGGTTTACATACAACCGAGGCAAAGTGGTTTATGATTGAATCTCAGAGGCATTCTTATCATTTGGTAGATCCAAGTCCATGGCCTATTTCGGGTTCACTCGGAGCTTTGGCAACCACCGTAGGAGGTGTGATGTACATGCACCCATTTCAAGGGGGTGCAACACTTCTCAGTTTGGGCCTCATATTTATCCTATATACCATGTTCGTATGGTGGCGCGATGTTCTACGTGAATCCACGTTGGAAGGACATCATACCAAAGTCGTACAATTAGGACTTCGATATGGTTTTATTCTGTTTATCGTATCGGAGGTTATGTTCCTTTTTGCTTTTTTTTGGGCTTCTTCTCATTCTTCTTTGGCACCTGCGGTAGAGATCGGAGGTATTTGGCCCCCAAAAGGGATTTGGGTTTTAGATCCTTGGGAAATCCCTTTTCTTAATACCCCTATTCTCCTTTCATCCGGAGCTGCCGTAACTTGGGCTCATCATGCTATACTCGCGGGGAAGGAAAAACGGGCAGTTTATGCTTTAGTAGCTACCGTTTCACTGGCTCTAGTATTCACTGGCTTTCAAGGAATGGAATATTATCAAGCACCCTTCACTATTTCGGATAGTATTTATGGTTCTACCTTTTTCTTAGCAACTGGCTTTCATGGTTTTCATGTGATTATAGGTACTCTTTTCTTGATCATATGTGGTATTCGCCAATATCTTGGTCATCTGACCAAGGAGCATCACGTTGGCTTTGAAGCAGCTGCATGGTACTGGCATTTTGTAGACGTGGTTCGGTTATTCCTATTTGTCTCTATCTATTGGTGGGGGGGTATATGAAGGAACGAAAGAGTGGATTGAGGAATGAAAGCTCGAAGACAAAGAGAGCCGGGCTTTTCCAAAGAATTACTGCAGCTTTTCCACTCCCTTTGATTATCATATACAAAAAAGTCTCTTCCACTTTCCTACCAAATCTCTCTTTATTTTGGCACATAAATGAAGGGATCGAAGAGATTATGGCAGATTATGTTCACCAAGAAATGACCCGAAATTTTATCTTGGTTTATTTGAGATTGTTCCTTTTAATCGTAATCAAAGATGTTTTCTTGTCTCTCGTTTCTTTTCCGAACAAATCGAAGAACCTAATGGATCGAACTTTCACTCCGGGTGACCTTACTGCGGACCCCCCGGCGAAAGTGGTTGGATCCACCAACTACAGTAAATAGGGTTTCGCTTAAGGCAAACAAGAATGAAAGAAAGAATTCTAAAGATCAAACTACTTCTACTTATTCTTCGAAGTATCTTTCAATTAAAGGGACTTTCTTTTTATTGTTGGGATGAGTGGGTGGTCGGCGGCTTCCCGGACTTAGCCGAGGTCATCCAGTACAAGATGGTTCGGGCTTCTGGCTCCTCGAGCTCAAACCCCCGGTGAAGCCTAGATTAAGCCGATGAGTAGCTGGACGAAGATCGATTCTCTCGCAAGATCTCTTTAGAAGACTCACGCGTGCGAAACCCTCTACTTTACTTTGTCGATGGCTTGGGGATTGAGTTTGCTTGCTGCTTGCCCGGATGTTGGAGATGATGACCCAAACTGGGTGTTTAGCTGATTGGAATCGTCAACTTCGACCTGTGGAAAGAATAGATTATCTGCCCTTTTTAACGATATTTCTACTTTCAGGCATTTCAATTGCTCCCCGTAGGAAGAACTCGCCATAAAACGTCTTAGAACAAGCCTAGGAAGAACCTACCTTTTCTCTATCCAGAATCCCCTTACTTATATTCTTCCTTACTCATTGCTTGCTTGCTCCGGAACGATTATTGAGCCAGGCTGCTTTCAAGGGGGAGGTCTTACTCCTAAAATAGTGAAAGTCTTCCTGACAAAGCTGCCCTTGGTTGACACAGTCCTACGATCACCTCCGCACTAATCTTAAGGGACTGGCTTGAAGAGAAGAGTTTCCTCTATCCATTACCACCGAAACTGAGACTAGAGATAGGAAATGAATCAATACCTTTCTGACTGGTAATGGGACTGGAACGGATCCCTCCTTGCTTCGGAACCGCCCATTCAGGAGTTGTTCTTCGACCTGCAGCAAACCAAGCCCTAGCCCGGCCCGGTAACTAAGCTTGATCTTTCTGTCTTACTGAAACAAGACCATGCTCGTGGCGCTTGTTTTAATCCATATAGAGCTGCCTTAAACAAAGACAGAAGGGGCTTAGCGGCTTCAGAATCCTGCATTCCAAACCCTTATCTCGCAGATGGATCTGATCAGACACTTGCTTTTTCCCAGTCAAGTAAGTACCCACTACAGCTCTGTAAGTACAGTCACCAGTAGAGCACTAGCTCTTACAGCAAGCAGCAAGCTAGCGTAGGCAATAGTGTCCGGATAGCCCAGTGCTAATAGCTCTAGCTTTATCTTAGTAAGGCTAGCCTAGCCAGCCGACTAATATACTAATAGGTAGAAAGAAATCCCTTTTCGAACAAGAGACTAATGGAACGACCTGGGGACTCTGAAAGCGCTGTAAGGCTAGCAAGGTACTCAGATAGGGGGAGGAAGATGAAGGGGAAGCTTGACTGAGCTAAGGTAAGAAAGCAAGCGCTAGTAGAAGGCTAATTGAAGACTTACTACTTCAAAGGTAAACTTCACACTAACTTACTAGTCTATAGAAAAGATAGAACAAAGTAAGCCTTAGCTAGCCTATCTAAGATAGTAAGCGGTTAAGGGAAGTGGAAAGAAAGGACTGACTGAAAGCAGAGGCGGAAGGTAGATGGCTAGGGAGTGGATCTTTTAAAACTCCCACTTTCTCGTTGGGATTGGGCGCAATAGGAGGTGCTTCATCTGTCACGGCAATCTTCCCTTCTTCAATCAGATCTTGAATCTTGTGTCTTGCTACCACGGGGACCCCGGCCTTTTTCGCTTCAAGCCGATTTCAAACCGGAGACTGCCATCAAAAGTGGAAAACTTGCCAAAACCTGGGAATTTTTGTTGCAAGCCCTCGGAAAAGATAAAAAAGCCATTAGTCGACACTTATAAATAAGGCATATTCGGTGCTCCAAATCACTTCCATTTATTCCACTAAAGGGGCCGAGACTAGAGGAGGGATGCCCCTAGAACGTTTCAAATCCCACCTTCGGATCCCAAGCTCAGGACACTCGACAAAAGGGAAATCCCGAATCTTGGAATGCTGGGACAGGATATTTGTAAACAACTTCTTTTCTAATAGAATCGGTTCTTGAATAAGATGTCCTGCTACTATGAGAATAGGAGCGATGCCCTTAGCTGGGATCATTCTCAGCGTCAAATTCTCAGCCATTCACTCGGCTCCCAGAAGAGGACGAGACCCGATCTCAACACAAACAAATCTTAGCAATATCTTAGCATCTTCTCGTAGACTATTAGTTGGGGAAAGAGAATCAGTAAGACAATCGCGCTTACCGGGCTTGCCTTTCAGCGGCTTGCTGCCGGAGTGGGACAGCTCTACAGAGACTAATCGACATATAAGTAAGGGGCCGGGAAAGTATATGCTTCTTCCTCTCAACAATAGTAGACGAGCTCTTATAACTCTATCCACCCCCCTCTTAGCGGTCTTTAGAATGTTCCATGCTGAGGTACTTGCTAATGCAATTTTTTCAAAGGTAGATTCATCCACACCTTGATAAATGAGAATGTTGGCCCGCTTGAATCGTTCTATGGTTTGGGGCAACACTCCTTTCTTTCCGAGTTTCCACTTCGCGAAGAAGGGAAGGACTAAGAAAGGAAGAAAGATCAGACTGACTTACTTTTCAAAGTGTAGATCCTTCGTACCAGTTTGTTCTGATTCTTATTTCAGATTTGCAGTGTCCCAGTATGGTTACGGATGGAAGTAAATAAATGGTTGCCTCACGGCGGCGAATCTAACAAAAGCTGGCGAACTAAACTATGTGCCGTCTTCCTAACTCGGATAAAAGAAAACGTGCCGGTCACGCCGGCGGGCGCTTCACACAGGTCGGGAGTTCGGTTTCATAATTCTTCCATTCAGAACCCGATTACCAACGTGAATGGTCGTGTTAGTAGAAAGGCCTCGAACAGCCAACTCTGGAAAGAGGAAGGATGCGGCGAGCCATACCATGCGTCGATTGAGCATGGAACCGTCACAATTCACCTTTAGTGACCCTCTTCTAAAGTTTCACCAACTTAAACCGAAATCCTCCGGGACCGCGAGAGCCTTGTTCGGTTGGAAGTAAAAAGAATGTCCAACTAAACAAAAGGGAACAAAAGCACCGCTCGTTGACCCGCTTCCACCAACCCGGGCGGAGGTAGTATACTTATCCCCGATGGGAGAGACGTTGATTCAGTCCTTGTGGCTTCTTGGTCTCTTCTGTCGTGCCACCTCATCCATGCTGGGTTGCCAACTGCTGCATGTGTACCTTCTCTCCGGCTGGTGTCGAAGTTGAGTGAATTCTGACTATGGTTTCGTAACCCGTGTCTCGTGCCATATGTATACCTCGCTTCTATGTCCAGGCTTTGTCTTGCTAATCCTTACTTTATGGTTGGTTCTGATGCCAGGTATGAGGCTTTCTTACTATGTGATTATCCTACACTGTGGGACTTTTTCACTCTTCGTGCTTTTGCTTGTACAGGGTGGTATTACCATGGGGAGAGAACTGGATTGATGGGGTTAATGACTCTCAAGGAGTTACTTGATTCAATAGGTAAAGAAGAAGTTACCCCACCTTCGATACGCTACCACTCACTCGGCCAGGAACTGCAAAGGAGTGAATTCTTTGGAACGTAGGAGTGGAATGGTATACAGGACTATCAGCCCAAAGGAAAGCAATGAAACTTCTTCCTAAGCCCCTGTTGTCATGGTAGCCTTTAGAGTAGTTGCTTGCCCAAAGCCGTTATGCTTTCATACTGGTCACCTAACTCAACCTAACTCATGTTTAGGCACTCCCCCTACTAATAGGAATGTGACTGTCCTCTATCCCTAGTTGTAACTGACCTTTCCCGAGAAGAAGAGGATACTAGGGGATATAGCTAGTAAATGGAACTCCAACTCCCTCGCTCCTAACTCAACTATGCCCAGATAATCTACTAAAGAACTTCATTCGTTGGCCGAAGCCGGCTCACTTCATTCTGAAACTCCTCTTTCTATACTTAATCAGAAGAACTATAACTCTTTTCTTTACACTTTGTCCTAGAAGCCCGGGACTAGCAACCAATAGGAGAAGAGGACCCTAGCAACAATAGCAAGAGCAGCAAGAGCAGCCCTGCCTGCGAGTAGAAGAACAAGGATACTAGCATCCGTAGAAGGAGCAGGGTACATTTCCAAGAGGACCCTTCCTTGCTGAGGAGGACAGTGTTTGCTCCATACAAAGGCGCCTCTTGGGGGGCGAAAGAACTCCCTCCTAAACCCCTTCACTCCTCTAAACTTCCTATTCTTACCTACCCGCCTTCTTATGATCTAACTGCCTTTCTTCGACTAGTGCTATCAGTGCACTCCTTGCCTTAAGCCCAGATCCGTGCTCGGCTAACCTTCTTTCCTTTCCTCTTTCCCCTTAGTCGAGCATATTACACTAACCTTGTTAAGCTGGAATATAGGGATTCTTTTAGGCTTTCTTTGGGTTCAGTTAACCCCAACATAAGCCTGAAAGCATCAGGAGTCTTCCCACCGCTACTCTTATTCTTCCGTCACTCCGGGAATCAACTCCCAGCCAAGAAGTGAAGAGTGAGACTCCTGTCCTTTCCCTTTCTAATCTAAGAGCTTCTTCCCTCTCTTTAAGTTCCTAACCCGCATGAGAAAGCTTCTATTCTTTTCGTGTCGTGACTCGATTGAAGCCCTTCTTTCTTTGTAGCTATTCAAAGGGTATTAAATCAGGAGGTTCAGAAGCAGAAGGTAGGACTAGTCTGGGTATGAATCAAATCCTTTCCTAGTCAGTAAGTAAAGCTCTTCCATTAAGACCCCGCTTGAGGAAGCAACCAAGCTTTCTCCTCTAGTCTCTTGCCTCGTCAGCAAGCTCTTCCATTCTCTTCTCCTTGCCTAGTCCGAAAGCCGTAGCCATCTCAGACTTTTCTTTTGTCGAGTGAAGTCCTGGAGTTACTGCCTTCCTCCTTTTGCTTTTGTCGACCTGAAGCTGCAGTGAAGGAGGGAATGGATTAGATTACTGAGGAATTCAATAGCTCGACTGGAAAGGAGAGGAAGGAGCATAAAAGAGTATCTGAGGAAGTAGTTTAAGTCTCAGGATCTTTTCTTTCAAGAGAAGGAGCAAGTACAGGGCTAGGTCCCAGCATAACGGGAGGCGAAGGAGACCTTGATAAAGAGAAATCCGTTTGGTTCCCTTATTGATATTGATTAGGGCTAGTCATAGAAGGGGCTTGAATCGCTATCTTAGGAAGAAATCCAACTAGGAAATGAGATATGGTCCCGGTCTTCTTCCCCCTTAGAAAGGAACTCTTCGCCTCATACGGTTCGAGATCGAGAAAAAGGGATTCTAAGTCTATGTATAGAAATGTCAAATAGGTAAAATAGGCATTCTCGGGGAATGCTTACCGACTTCATCTCGCTTAATTGAATCTCCCGCGACAGGGAAGGGATCATTGGAAAGCGTTAGTGGTTGGCTAGACAGAGATTTGCGAAAGCTCAAGCTCGGGAGAGGAATAGAAGGGTTGGCTCTTTTTCCTTAAGATCTTTCACCGGACCCTTACTGATTAGGGCGGATTGCATGCTTTTTGATTATGAGACCCGACCCCCTTTCAGGTATTTCCTTAGCCTGCCTTCACTCCTTCAGTCCTTTTCGGACTTCAGCCCCCACTCCGGAACCCAACTCTTAGCTTGACTCTTTCAGTCAGTTTTTCATTCTCTTAGCTCAGACTTTAGAGCTATCTCTGGGGCATCTTTTTAATATATGTAAGTTGCTTCTGTGCCTACTTTCGTACCTTTCCCCTTTGGCCCTTGGTAATTCCGCATCTGAGATGAGTTAGGTCAGGAAAGGTGGCAAGAGCCTATTCTATTATACGATACCACCAAGAGATCGAATTCCTCCTTGCAGTTGATTAACTATAATTGGACATGGTAAGGAAAGCAGGAATGTAATCAGGCTCAGACCTATTCTTGCAAGAGGCGATTCGTGCACAAGCCCTTCTTCTTCGGCCTTTTGACTCTTTCTTGCTCTTTAGGGAATTTCGGAGTGAATGAGTTCAACAAAACAAGGAAAGAAGGCTATAAGCTGCCTACATGGAATCATGCACACCTCCCAGAAAGAGTATATTGCGATAATAGAATGCTAAATCTCCCTAGCTTCCTTCCTCCAACTGCTCTTAGTCCGCCTACTACTATTATCCCTTCTCTTCGACGAGTAACTCCCTGCTCCTCGGGCATTAAGGCCAGGAAAGGAATCAGTCCCAAGAGCGGCTACGACTACGAGAGCTCTTACCCTTCTAACTTTAACACCGGTTACGTCCTTCTTGTCTTTTGCAGCGGTTAGGAATTCAATAGCAGTTAATTCAATTGCTAGTCTGACAACGGCTTATTCTTGAACAACAACCATGGCATTCTCTGCCTACTCTTTCACTATGTCATTTGCTTTCCTTAGTAAGCCTTCTGCTCTTCGAATACCTAAGGGATTCAGTCAGTTCAGTTACTTCCCCAATCAGTACCTTGCTTCTAGACCTCAAAAGAGCTTATTCGATCACAGTTGATTCCGTGCAGTCTGTCCCTCAATCCGATTAGGGGCATGCCCTTTCTCCAAGTGCCTTACTGACTTTTGAAAGCAGACATCTGTCCATTCAATCGGAATTGATATTTCGTCAGGTATACTCAATTTAGCGATATCCCACTTCTCTTCCTAAATGAGAGGGGCTCACTTGACGGAGCGCCGAGCATTCTTCTTCGTGCTAGTTCCCCCTCTCCAGTTCTTCTAACTCGACAATTCTCTCAATAAACTACGGATACCACACAGCTCCTTATTCTTCTATGACCCAAAGGTGCAAAAGAAGGAGAATCTTCCCATAGAGAATATGGCACGGGTAAGCCAATCAATCAAGCAAGACAAGCACGGACCAGACAAGAGGGTCAACTCTCTCCGTAAGGCTCGGATACGCGTTCATAAACTCCTCTAATTCATATGTCGTACCGATATCGGGAACACATTCCAAAAGATCGCCTCTCTTTGGACTCAAGACATGTTTTGATGTCAGTCTATGGCACTTCTACACCTGGGCAGACAGAGCTTGGTAGCTCAGAGGAAGAAGCACGTACTCATGAACCAGACCCGCTTCTGTCCCTTGTTGAGGGTTGACCTCTATGCCATAGCCTATTTGGCACTGTATCCTCTTTCGGTGAATTCTCATTTTCTATCTCCCTTCCCCCTCCCGACACCAAAGAGTTGATTTCATCTCCTACTGCGGCTTGAACGCTTCTCCGTGATTCCCTCCCCTCAACTAGGCGAGGATAGGCAGAATCGGGAGTCTCGTCTATGGTGGCAAGAAATGGGGAAGCCATAAAGGTTGGGCATGAATCAGTCGTTGGGAAGGAATAAAAAGAATGAAAGGTGAAGTCATCGTTTCCGGTCGATCTCCCTCTTGAACCCGTCGGGTCGTGAGACAAAAAGCTATGTGAACGTACGCACCAGCCTTTATCCCCCAGTTCTTTTACAGCCTTTATTCCATTCCGCAAGTTGAATGTCGGAAATCTCCCTCACAGGGCGAAAACATGATTTGATTTGTCCAATCATTCCCTCCCTCAGAGCGAATTCAATAGCATTGGACTAACTCGCCACGGGAAAGCTAGCCATAAGTCAAGTAAGGTTAACAGCCCTATTCATGTGCATTCGATTCCGAAAGACCGGATTCAATAGCTGCGGATTCTCTTGCAGCAACAGCACATTCGAGAACACCGTAAGCCCCTCCTCGGAGCACTAAGCCCTTATACCGCTTTACTCTGTTAATTAGATAGACATCCTTCCCCTACTCCTGATGGTTATTTCGGATTCTGTGCCTGGGTGGTATCTAAAAAAGGCATCCTAGACTGTGGGTACTTCCTCTTTGGTATATACCCACTATCGTAGAAAAAGATGAAGTCTTTCGCGAGGACGAGGTCGCCTTGGACTATCTGTTAGTTCACTCCTCCCGGACTAAACGATCGCACACAATGACCAGGCTATAACCAAAATAGGTGTAAACGAAAGCAGTGCTTTGCTCAATCCCAGGGCGACAATCAATGGATTTCGCTTCTGAAAAGGACATCAGCTCTGAAAGAGCCGACCCGGCTGCCGCGTAAACTACCGTGGCGATCGAGAGAGAAAAAAAACCTAAGAACGAGCCCAGTAGTGGAAGGCTCGCTTAAGGCGCCTTCAGCCTTATCACCAAGTCAATAGGAACTCTCTTATCGCAAAGCTCGTTGAGCAAAAGACTTCGGAATGGGACCAAAAAAGTCCGAACGAACCGACCGACTTTTCTTGCTTTTTTGTGTTATAAAGTGTTAAAGCCTACTGCAAGGGGGATGACAAGGTTGATAGGAACGTCGTGGAAGAATTCAAACGAAGGGGGCCCTCCACGAACCATCTCACCCATGATCTTGACAGCCAAGTCACAGAGATCATTGAATTGCAGGAGCGCAGTCTAGTTTTCTTCGAAGCTCCCATTCTATAAAGCAGGGAAGAACTAAGGCATTGAAATCCCCTAGTGCTTCCATCAAGCGAAGCACTAGACTCACTCCTCAGGATTAGACCTAACGGAACTATTCCTGCTTCATTCAACTCAGATAAGCTAGTCTAATTCTCTCGGATCAATCCTCGGTCTCAGCCGCATCTCATATAGAGAATAGATTCCTTTTGAATCCGTGCGTGCTTCAGAAAGAACTTTCCGTACGTAACTGAAGATTCATTTAATTGAACTGAACACTAATAAAATTTCACATTCAGTCAAGTGTGAATTCTCACTAACTTCAAAACTATTCTTTAGGATTTTAGGCCTACAGGTTACCGGCTCGCATCCCCTCGGGGACTCAGCACTATTGGGCCTTAGGTTTCTCGATCGATTAAAGAAGGAAGATGAAGAAAGAACTAAACTTGTTATATATGAGATTTTCCGTCTCAAGGGAAAGCAAGGAAGTCGCATGGGAAATCTCGATCACTACTTATGGTAACGGATTCTCATGATGCCCGCTATTCAGTGATGGTGAGCTGGTCAAGTAAGGAGAATCGGAATAATCGAGCGAATCGGTATCAGTCTTGGAGCAGGGCAGCGGATCAAAAAATACCCCAAAAGAGTAGAAATAAGGTACCTATTACTCCATTCGTCAAAGCACGCTGAACACCGGCTCTTGATCCAGGGGTTTTTCATGTAAGTGGTTTAGAGTGAGATTCTTGTGACCGACCACCTCACTCCGGAATAGAGACTCTCAATAAAGTCAGAAAGATAAAGAAGGGCGGACAGTTTAGACTGGTTGGACAGTTGGACATATGACCGAAGAGTTGCTAACAAGAACAGCAAATCGAATTCACGATATTTTTCCGCTAGCACCTGACGAGCACGGAGAAAAAGACTTTCTTCGTGATCCGCTTTCCCTAAAGTACGGAAAGGACTTTGATTTCCAAAGTGCCGAAGCCTAACCCGAACTACTTGACTTTCACCACTCGACTTTCCTCGATCCTGAAACAAGACTGATTCTACGACCTACCGCCTTCCCGCACGCTATCTACTGTAACCGCGGTATTCGAACTGTAGGCTTGAAGAAAGATAGCCACTTCTTATACTCTATTTTCAGAGAGTGATTTATCTAAAGGACGGAGAACTAAGGAAAGCACCTTACCCTTTCCAATATGAATATGGGCTCCCCGAGTCCTCTCTTCCTCCTTCTGTTGTTTCTGATCTGGATTTACCTATTGCCTTGAGGAAAGAAAAGAGATATTTGACTTCTCACCCTATTAATCACTTTGTGTCCTATCAAGCTTCCTTCCCTTAAAGCTTTCGTTTCAGCGATTTCTTCCACCAAGATACCGGAAGAAGCCCTCAATCATCCCACAACATCAACGGGGGAAGAAAGCTATAATAGAAGAAATGGAGGCTCTAAAGAAGAACGACACTTGGGAACTGGTCACCGTTACCAAGAGGCAAACGTACGGTTGGCTGCAGGTGGGTATATACCCTGAAACACAAAGCGGATGGCTCTATCGAGAGGGCTCGTCTTGTGGCGAAAGGTTTCACACAAACCTATGGCGAAGAAGTCCGCACACAGGGGACTAGGAATAACTCACTTAACTGACGACATAGAGGACCTACCAATCATTCAACTATAGGTATAGGAAGAACTAGTAAATAACCTCTCCGAGCAAGCAAGTGAGTGAGCTAGTAAGCAAGCCAAAGCTCCCCGACAATTTCTTTCAAGTCTTCAGCGCAATCAGATTCAAGAGAGGGAGAGGCCAATAAAAAGCATAAAGAAGGTTACCAGTAAAGAGTAAGAAGCTAAGCTGAAGAAAGGCGAGCGTCAGATAAAGAGAGGGTCCGGTCCGATAAGGGGGTTAATCTCGATCCTACATTTTTGAAACTGGAAAGCAGGATACTCAATCTATCTATCGAAAGCCTTAGAGTAGGAGTAGAGGTGGAAGGAAAGAAAGGCCATCTGATCTAGGGCTATCGGTATCTTCACTTAGCTCTGTTCAACAGCCCAAGGTCAACAAAGAGCGCCCCCCTACACAAGTGGTTTTAGAACCCACATTTTGAAAAGTTCTGTTAGGTTCTTAGTAGCAGTCGGCGACCTTTTCTTCTTTTACTTCACATAGCTTTTCGTCTCCTTGATAGCTGGAAGTTCTCCAAAAGTATGAAAAGCTGGAGGACTTTGTACCATCCATTCCAGTGTGGTTGAATTCTGTTCAACAGCCCAAGGACTTGGAGCACATCTTTTGTTATTTCCACTGCTTGAAGTGATTGTTACGACCACGAAGAAACGACGAATCCCAACTACGGATATATAAGAGCCAAAACTGCTAAGGGCATTCCATCCAGCGTAAGCATCTGGATAATCTGGAATGCGACGTGGCATACCCGAAAGCCCTAAGAAATGCATGGGAAAGAGGGTCGGATTAACCCCGAAAAAAGTGATCCAAAAATGGATTTGACCTAAAGTTTCAGGGTATGTCCGACCAAAGATTTTACCCACCCAATAGTGAAATCCTGCAAATAAAGCAAAAACGGCTCCCATAGAGAGTACATAATGGAAATGTGCAACCGCATAATAAGTATCATGTAGAGCAATGTCTAGCCCAGAATTTGCCAGGACTATTCCTGTGAGTCCTCCTATGGTGAACAAAAAGATGGACCCTACAGCAAATAACATGGGTGTTTTGTATTGTATCGAACCCCCCCACATGGTAGCGATCCAACTAAAGATTTTGATTCCAGTGGGGACAGCTATGATCATGGTAGCTGCGGTGAAGTAGGCACGGGTATCAACGTCTAAGCCCACAGTAAACATATGATGAGCCCAAACAAGAAATCCAAGAACACCTATACTGATCATGGCATAAACCATGCCTAGATACCCGAAGACCGGTTTTCCCGAAAAAGTCGAAACGATATGACTTATGATACCGGATCCAGGCAGAATGGGAATATACACCTCTGGATGACCGAAGAACCAAAAGAGATGCTGGTATAAAATGGGGTCTCCCCCTCCTGCGGGATCAGAAAAGGTTGTATTAAAGTTTCGATCGGTTAATAACATGGTAATTGCCCCTGCCAGTACCGGAAGTGATAATAAAAGTGGGAATGCTGTCACTAGAACGGACCACACAAATAGAGGTGATCTATGCATAGTCATTCCAGGTCCACGCATGTTGGAGATAGTTGTTATAAAATTGATAGAACCTAAAATGGATGAAACACCAGATAGATGAAGACTGGAAATTGCTGAATCAACTGCTCCTCCGGAATGGCTGGTAATACCACTTAAGGGCGGATAGACCGTCCACCCAGTGCCGCTACCCACTTCTACTAGGGCTGAGCTTAATAGGAGCAAGAGACTTGGTGGCAACAACCAGAATGAAATATTATTTAATCGTGGAAATGCCATGTCAGGTGCACCTATCAGAATCGGAACAGACCAATTACCAGATCCACCTATCATCGCCGGCATAACCATAAAAAAGATCATTAAAAAAGCGTGAGCCGTTATTAAAACATTATAAAGTTGATGATTCCCACCAAGAATTTGATCGCCGGGTCGTGCTAATTCCATACGAATCAGTACTGAGAAGCATGTGCCCATCACTCCAGCAATGGCACCGAAGATGAAATATAGAGTCCCTATATCCTTGTGGTTAGTGGAGAACAGCCATCGGACCGGATTTGTCATAAAATGGAGATTCTTTCGTTTCCTTCCTTATCAGAGGGGGGCCCCTTAGGTAGCGGGGCTTCTTTATTGAAAAAGGGGGAGTGAGAGGGGAAGGAAGAATGGAAAGGGGGTGGGGAAGGTCCGGAGAGCCCTCACTTTATTGATGGGGCATTTGGATCCCCTTTTCCTCTCACCCCCCGCGGTTCCGGTTCAGGAAAGGGTCAACGCAAGGATCTTACTTCGAAGCAATCTCTGGAGTTTTCCCTTATCCGAACGGGTCTTGCAAGAAAATAGGATTTCATATTGAGCTCCAAATATACGCTATTGGGATAGGATGGCTCCTACTAGCTCTCCCCCCCTAAGAACCGCACATGCGAGTTCCCCCGCATACGGCTCAAGCGGCGAAGGCCCTTTCCTTCGCGCTTGGTAAGCGCTTCGCTGTAGCCAAGCTTACTGCTAGCCTATCGGCTAGAGCCAAGCTTCGACCGCGACTGCTCGTCGCTTCTGGCCGCCTTTTTCCGTCACCCGAGATCCAAGTCAGCACCGGAAAAGATCTCTTGATTCCTCGCGGCCGGGCCGGCTTGGAAGCAAGCTACCTGTCGCCTATCTCGCCCCCTTTCTTATTATTAGAAAGAAAGGTTGCCCCTTTTCCCTTTCTTTCTCTAATAATAAGGTAAGCTTCAAAAGCTCCTTCCTTCAGCTGGGTGAGCCTTCGCTTTTTGGATCGTCTTCTGCCCAATGCGGTACCCCCCCGTTTTTTGGTTCCCATTGGGTTTACCTTGTTTACAGGTCGACCCCATGGCAGCAAGAAAAGGCGATCTTGTGCTATACTTCGGTGATCTCTTTCCTACCGAGGCACGCAAACTCCCATCGTGTCCCAGATCACATTCCGTGAATCGAAAGGGGAAGCCTACTCATCCATCAGCTCCTCTCGTAGATCGGTGCGGTTTTACGAAGCGTCTAAGCACAGTTCACTCGCGTTGATCAATCAAGAGCTTTGCCGCCACTCCTTAAGGTTACCTGTTGTATCATACACTTCTTGCATTGTTTCCCACGCTTCATACCCCCCCCCCTTTTTTTTTCTTTCTTCTTAAGGTAAGGTAAAGGGCCAGGCATGGTGGGGTAGGAGCATTCTGTCGGAAATCTTTTTGGCTTGACCAAGAAGTCTTATGTCCTCCAAGTCGCACGGCGTTTTAACCGAAAGAACTTCTTGCGCAATTCATGCGTTTCTGTTTTTATGACCAGAAATTTTTTATTGATTTCCATTTCAAATTGTTCTCTGGACTTTTTATCAATATGAGGTGATCGTAACACAGTATATAAGACTCGTGATTCAGGAAATCCAATCTTCCGTGTGTAAGGCGGAAGCCCCCAAAAATGGTTTTCCAAAAATGGGCGATCAAAAGATCGAATCACTACGCGTATCTTGGTGGTCGTTACTTTTGGTGGTCTTTCTTTTTGGCTGACTCCTCTTCCTGTTCTATTGATCAGAAGCATCCAGCAGCGCCACTCTTACTCTTCTTTATCTTTTGGCCGTCCCCACGCCCTCTTTACTATTTGAACCATTTGAATAAGATATCTTCCTTTTTTCTTTCGAAAGGTATTCGCCCTTTCTAAGATTTGTTCCCTTGACAACTCTCCCGATACCCAAAAATCCATATCGACTTTTGTAATAAAATGGCAAATGTTGCCCCACTTTAGGAACTGCACATTGTACTGCATTTCTTCAAATTCACTGAACATCTCTGTTATAATTCCGGCTGCCTTGTTCTTATCTGAATCCCGGCACCGGATGCCCACGTGAAAGTGAAATCCCTCTTGCTGATGGTCTTCCTCTTTACTAATAAGGATAGATGTGCATTTGAGAGCCTTGGTTATACGCTCCAGTATTCTTTTTTTGTTGAGGCTTGTCCTTTCGGCATGGGAAAACGTAATCAATAAAAATGTTCGTAAAGTTGAATTAGTGAATTTATCCAGTTGAGGCATTCTTGATTGAGATAAAATGATTCCCTCCAGACAGCTTAACTCCGTCAAGCCTGTAGGAGTAGTGAAGAATTTTAGTGAGTTGTGGTTGGTTGTTGACCAACGGAAAGCATGGGAGAAAGAAAGATGCACAAACGAAAAAGGACAGCAAAGAGGTATTGAGACTGAGCGCAATCGGGAATAAGAAGACTCGACTTGCATGTGTAAAGCATATAGCTTTCTCTAAGAATAAGGGTTGCATGCTAGCCCAGCCAAGCAAGGTAGCGATTGAGCAGGGAAGGAAAGGGCTGAAATCTCCCTATCTGATCCAGGTGCAGATCGAGAAGGATCTGTAAACCTTTCTTCTCTTATGATTTTTTCAACTTTGTTTAGTTTAGTGATTGATATCTTAGAGAGTCTAAGCCCGTTAGTAATTGGCTCGACCCGCGGCTTCTAGCTCTTGAAAAAAAGTTCGGTTCTTATCTACCGTTGGTGTTTAAGCTTTGTAGGGGGTAGAAGTTTTTTACCCGTCTCCCATCTTCTATTTGCATTGATCCTATGCTTATCTCTCTCTCCTACGCTCTTCGATAGGTTGATGGCTATCTGCCCACTTCTCCCTTTCTTCTTCCTTATAGTGTGCAAACACGAGCAAGCTGCTAAGTGATAAAAGAAAGAAGAACTCATCTGCCCTTCTGGTATAGATCGGGAATTCCTACTTAAAGAGTAACAGAGGCTCGTTTAACGAGCCTATCTTACTAATAATAATGAAGGGCCATCGAAAGAGTAGGCGGTTGAAAGACCGGTACGCTCTAAAAAAAAGTCAAGGATAAGCTTGCATTCTAGAAGCGGTAGCTTCCGAAGGATATAGATAGAGTGGAAGCCTTCCGCCTTTTTTTTTACTATAGGTATCGGCCGAAACGTACACGAGTAAGAGGAGATACGACCTCTTTTAGGCGGGATAGGTTATTTAGGATCCCTACTCTTTTTTTTTATTTTCCCTTGTCGAAGTAGAAAGATTGTTCTTACTGAAGTACAAACAGCTCGCCTCTGCTCTCTCGCGACTATGGCAGGGCGGTACGCTAGGTGTTTATGGAATTATTATGAAAGCTGTCGTCCTATCTCATTTAGGGGTGTAACATTCCGTTAGGAAGTGTCACTTTCTTGCAAGAAGCGTGTAGACTCGTGCGAAGAGAAGTAGTTTACTTGCCGTAGCTCAAGTTTACCTTAGTAGCAGCTCAGGTCTTTCGTCAGGGCTTCATGGAACCGATGAGGAGCTCTGTGTTGAGATTCGCGAACTCGACTACTTTGTTTGAGAAGGATATAAAAAAGATAGAAAAAGGCAATGTAACAGGGGGGCGAGCGTACCCCCCGTTCAGGAACAGGATGAGGCAGAAGCACTTGCTCTGAGAAAGAAAGAAGTGTTCTAAATAAAGAAAGCTCTTTCAAGCTCATGTAATAGCAGCAAAGGGCAGACCTTATATTAGAGAAAAGTTTGAGAAAGGGGCACTCACAAAGTGCCTTAAATATTCTTCAAGCATGGAATTAAAACGCTCCGTTTGCCCGGGGATTACCACTGGTCGAGAAATCGATCTGAGACCCAGTTCGGTCCAAAACCGTCCCGTGAATCTCGACTCTCGGTCACTAACAATGTTCCGGGGCACGCCCCAATACTTGACGATGTACTTCAGGAACAAGTAGGCGGTCTCTTCTGCCGAGCAGTATGTAGGAGCCGGGATGAAGGTGGCATATTTCTAAAATCGGTCCACCACTACAAGGATGGATCCATACTCTCCCACCTTGGGTAGTCCATTGCAAGGGTTAAGCCTAGCAAGGAGCGCACTCAATAAGGTCCCAGTGGCTAAAGTAATTAGGTCCGAGCAGCTTGATTCAAAGATAACTAGATGCAATTCTCCGCTAACGAGATCTGATTCATTTCTTGCAAAAGCCGTTGGAGGCTCTTTCTTGACTCCGGCAGAAAACGATGTATTGAATTATAACCCATTAGATGGAGATGGTTGCTAGGCCACGAGCTGAGTAGGAGCAAGAATCTCTTTTATAACCTGAAAGCTCTTAAGGCAGCTTGCTTACTATCCTATTGAGGGTCTTACTACCTAACTAATAGAATGGTATTTCCTGAGGGAAGTAGTTTGAGTAGCTAGGTAGCTAGTTAGTTGTTGGCATTCGGTAGCTAGGTTGTTAGAGAGCGGACGATAGCTTTCTCATCCTTTGTTCTCTCTCGTCCGTTCCTATCCTAGTAGCTAGTTTTGAGTTCCCTTCCTCTAGTAGCTAGATTGTTGCTGTCTTCTCTTTGGCAGTGGGATGGGGCAACTGTTAGGGCTGCCCATTAACTTCCTTACCTGCACTGGTAGCTCTTGAAGGAAGGTTGCTTGCTTGCCCCCTTTGGGCGTTCATACCTGACGAACTAATTGAAAGTCTTTCCCTCTTGTGAGGATGGTAGCTTGACTTCCTTTCCTTGCCTGGTAGTTTAGTAAGGACTTCTAAGCTTGTTCTATTCCCTAGTTGCTACTGTCTTTTAATAGCTTTCCAGGCTTCCTAAAGGTAATCAAAGAGAAGGACAAAACAGCATGGATTAGATGGAGCTAGGGGGCATGGTTGTTCCAGTAATCCAATATGGGTGCTGGCGCAGAGCTGAGGATAGATAGAATTTCTTTCCTGGGTTTCGAGAAGGAAGAGTGAAGAAGCATAAGCCCTTGAATGGACGCTAGCCCTACCTATGAAGGTGACTTGGCTTCCTCTCTTTTTTGATTTGTTCTCTGAGCGATTGCTTACACACCAAGTGCTAGTTATGATTTGATAGACTGACTTTCGAGGTAAATATGAACAAGATAGGCTTCCAAACAGCTCTTAGTTCTAGTCTCCTTTAGTTCTCTTAGTTTCACTTAGTTGTGTTAAGCATGAAAGTGGTTATGATTTGATTTCATGATTGAATCTAGTTTGATTTGATTGAAAGTGGAAATAGAACAGTAATGATGGGATAGGCTCGACCGAAGGCTTCATTCTTACCTCACCATACGCCCCCTTCACAAAACCTGGGGGTGAGCCACCTATGGTGAGGGCGAGTGTCTTTCATTCCTTAGTTAGCCGATTAGCTAGTGTCATTATCCTTCGGCTTCTTAGCCTTTGGCTTCCTTCCGCCTTGCTTACTTCGTAGACAACCTCAAATATCATATACCCAACTGGGAGCTCATGCTAAGACAGCCCTGCCTCCCCCCTGTCTCCCTCCAGCCTGACCGCCTCGCCTTCACAGTTGACGAAAGGAGTTGCCTTTCTCCCATCGATATGGCCTCCAACTAATGGCCCCGCCTTCCGAGTAGCCGGACCGACCGACTCAAGCTGTAGAGGCCCCTTAGGTAGCCAATCATTATCAAGTAAGGAAGAGCACCTTAAGGAAACTGAAGATAGCTCAATGAATGGGGAGAGTTACGAGAAGGGAAGGGCTTCATAGCTCCTTACTATAGGCGACTCAGGGAAAACCCCACCTTTTAATCTGACTAAGAAGTCAGGCCCGGAAACGGCTCCAATAGGGCATTCGTCCATCAAATAGCCGAAACAGGCCGTAAACGATCAAATAATGGCTTCTGAGAGCGTTTGTTACAAGCCGAAGGAAAGGCAGCTCGGAGATTCGCAGAGGTTATGGAATCTGACCCAGCCACAACTCCAGCAAGAGTAGGCTCTGAAGAATGAAAAGACGTATAAGGGCTAAATCAATTTCATGCAGTTTTTTTGGGGGGAGAGATTTAGACAACCAACGACGTTAGCTACGAGTTCGCACCCCCTGCAAGATCACGTTTTTCATCAGCCACTGCTACTCTTTCTGCCAATCCTGAATCCGAAGTACGGTAACATGGAAGTAACATAAGCAGATTCAAAGACAGAAGCGGAAGAAGCAGAAGTCCAATCCTTAATATATATTGCCGGAACTGGGCAAGCGAAGTTAGTTAGCTTTCTTTGAATTCTTTAATGTCCTCAGGGCAAAGCCAGGCACAAACCGAAGAAGGAGAATTGGAATTTGAACCATAGTCCTTAGGCCTCAAAAGAGTATCCGTCTTTAATGAAAGTACAGGCAGAATGGAGTCGGTTTTCAAGGGGCGAAGGGAAGAGAGGGGCCTTTCTTACCTAAGGATCATTTCCCTTTCGACGGGTATGAGCTTCTCTTCTAGGAGCCCTGCCTCCAACATCGCTTATTCTGCCTTGCCTCTCTTCTATGCTAAGTTTCTTTCTTCTTCAATCGATTCATAAGACAGACGTCCTCTTTGAAATAGGAAAAGACATTTTTAAGGAAAACATCTGCAGATCGGAGTCGTTCAACAGTCAAGTAAGAAAGTCAAGCTTTCCATCAGTCAAGCAGCAAAGACAGATGGGGGTTCAATAGCTGCTTCTTCTCAACCTCCCCCAGGGAAGTCAGTAAGGTACCCAGGGCGCAAGGTGGAGAAGGCTGGGCCTCTACTAGGAGAAAGAGCTCTTGACGATCTGGGATAGTCCGATGATATCCATTGCCCAAGCTCGAAATGGCCAAGGCTTGATAATCGGGTCTAAGTCGGAAGCCGGCTTGTGCTGGATTGGTCCATACCTCTGGCAGGCATCGCAGCTCTTAGCATGTGCTATGCAATCTGACAGGACCTTAGGCCTGTAGTGGCCATGTCTCCGGATCAACCAACGCATCTTCACAAACTCATGTGCCCGGGAGTCAGTCTTTTCGATGAGCTAACTAGAAGCTTAGAGGAGAGCGCTAGCGTGCACACTTCCGTTGATGTGCTTCACCGATCGATGGAATCTTTTTGACATTGATTAGTCGGACCAAGACCAATGCTACTCATTCTGATCTCAGCTGCTTTGTCTCTTTCTCGGGTACATCCCATACATACAAAGACTGGAGGAAGCAACTTCGCCAATGGTACTTCTTCCTTCTTCAAGCTCTTCCTCGCCGCTACTTCGATCTTTCAGGTGTAGAGGGAAAAGAGAGTCTTAAGCAGCAAGCATGAGTGAACAGAGACAGCTATTACTACAGAGAGCCCTAGCCTGGTTCCTTCTTTCTTGCCTGCCTCTCCGCTTCTGTCAGCATAGAGGAAGGTTTTCACTTCCGTTGAGAAAGAAGAAATGCCCTAGCTCAGCTTCCTAGCATGACACATCGGCTACGCCATCAGAGACTGGAATGATCCTCCACTTGCTAGTCAGGAAATATCACCGCTCCGTGGGCTTCTTTCGCTGCTCTCTTAAGCTATCGCTCGCTTTACGAGTGCAACCAACAAGAAACTCTTAATTAAGAGACTATGCTGGTATCTATCTAAGAGTCAATATCTGTGAGAAGCTTCCTTCTCATACACATCCGAAGCAACGTTTGATCATCAGCATTAGAGAGTTTTGCCGGTCCTTGAAAGAGCGTCATTAGTCTAGCTCGTCATGACTCGATCATGGCCTTAGGCGGAATTGGTCCTGGCCGGAAGAACGAAAGATACCGGCAAGCACAGAGCAGTCGTCCAAAGGGGTTCCGTAGAGTAGTCTAACCCCGGGTCAATCCTTGGAGCTTTCTCCATGTCCGACAGAGAAAACTTGGTGCGAATCGGGGTGATGTAATCCACTGCTCGTCTAACTAATGTACTTATGTAGTTCCACGCAAATATGGCTGCCCGGAGAATCCGTCGTTGCTAAGGAAGAGAGTCGAGCCATAACGGATTGATGTGGCGTAGCGGCGACTGGAATCGATCTGAATGAAGCTTCAAGCGTAGTTCCGGGGCTTCTCCTATACCCCTCCTATATGGAGGAAGATTAGGTGGGGAAGGTCATAGTGAAAGCAGCAAGCTGGAAAGTAGCCGTTGATCTAGTTGCTTCTACTTTCATCGAGATTGCCCTGGTGTTCGTAACACCTCTCTTTGCCGAATCGACTGTTCACTCTGTTCCCATGAACAGAGAATTGCTGTTCTTTCATCCTGGTTCTATCGTAACTACACTAAATAAGTAGTTGATCCATCCCGTTAAAAGATGTTGAGTAAGGGCACTTGCTGTTGCCGCTCTTAGAGTAAGCGCTGCAAAGTGAGTAGGAAGAGGGCCGGCTCTTCGATTTCATGAAGGGGCTTCAACCTACGCCAAAATGTCCAAGACTTAGGGGCGAAACAGGCAGCTAGCCTGCTAGATTGAAAGTACTTAGCCAAGGGGGGTCGAGACCAGGCCAAGGGCAAGGGCCTAGCGGAGAGGCAGGTTCTATTCCTGATCCCCTCTTCCCGGATCTTGACTTCTCCTTGGGAAGGGTTGGCTTGGGGCTTCCTACCCCATAGGATCAACAATGGTTTCCTCTTCTGCGGATGCTTTAGCTGCTTCAGCTTTCTATTATTCTTCTGCTTCAGCGGATCCTTCAGCGTCTGTTTCTGACTTCTTTGGGATTTTGAAATGAAATGAATTCATTCCCTCTTGGCTATTATTCCTTCCTGTATCTCTTCTAGTGATATAAGGAGGGATTTGATTCATAGAGCTGGATGTAGCTACTTTAGGTTTCTATCAAGCTAGGCCAGCTAAGAATGTCTTTGATGGTAGCTTTGTTCCTACTAGTAGTTTTAGATCAAGATAGAACAACTAATAAGAAAGAAGATCTAGGAATAAGGTAGTTCCTGTAAGCCAAGCAGCTATCGAAGAGCGTAGGAGAGAGATCAAAGAGTAGTCCTCTTGTGACAGACAACCTTAGAAGCGGATTCCTATCCTTTTGTTGTGAGGCTGACTTGAGAAGTTCTGCTCGTGTAGCTCTCTTTGACTCCTTATGTTGGGAGTAAGTATTTCCATACTCCTGAGGCGACAGATGCTTTCGCTCTCTCTAGGCGCAGACTGATTCTTTTCGGCCCTGAGAGCTGGGAGTATTATCTGGGAGAGCGGTTCACTCGTCAGATTGATGGAGTCGTCCGAGTGCCGATTGATCCTCCTACTCATATGACTTTACTTTTTAGGTCCATTCCTGCTATGGATGATCGACCTCTTGAGGAGAGACTTCAGGCAGCGGATATGGATTACCTTACTTTCAGGAGCATCTCTATTGGCTTCATTGTGGATGTCACCCCTGTCCTTGGTGGTATGATGGTCGGGGGCAAGGTACTTGACCACTGGCTGGTAAATCTTCTTTCCCTTGATATATTACTTGATAGAATCTTGCTGAACTTGTGCTGACTTTCTACCTTTGTTTTACCTTGCAGCATCACATACGCCCCAATCAGGTTTTGATCACCAGGACAGAGCAGTCTCGGATGCAGGCGTTGATAGCCAGTCAGCAGCAGGAGATTCAGGCGCTGAGGGATCAGATAGTGAGTTCGTTCTCCTATTTACCGTAGATGACTTGTCTTCCTTTGAGACTGAGAGTAATTCCTAGAGAGATCGGTGCTGCCTTTCGGGTGGAGCCAGTTGTGGGACTCAGGGCTGGAGCTTACGATGATGATGACGAGGAGACGTTTTATTAGGAAATTGAGAAATCTGCATTCTTGCTACATTGGTGGTGTAAATGGTGAGGATTTCTTAGCCCTGTCATTACTACAGAGGGACACTCATGCGTGCATATCATGGGCTTGACTTCCACGTCCTTTCTTTTACTTCCCTCGCCGGGTCCTGCGTCAGTTCGGATTCCTTCAGGACATGCCAGACTTGACCGCTCCTAACTTTGCACCACGTCCTCTGACTGGGGAGAGTTGCTGGTCGCATTGTGGAAGCTTGGATTGGAAGGACAAAAAAAGGGTAGGAGAGGGCATAGCCAGTGCGGTTGACTCTTCCGATTTCGCAGTGGATTCCGCTGGTCCAGTTCCTTATGCCCTATATTCAGATCCAGATCGTGATCGAGACCTAGTTCTAGTTCCCACCGTAGCTCATCGCTGTGTTCTGAACCCCGTAACCTAATGAAGTGGGTAGGTACATTGGAAATGCAAGCTGAGCTGGTAGGACTGCGAAGTCTTATGTATGGAAGTCAGTCTTTCACTCTATAGAAGCACGAACGGATTACTTCTTCCACTTAGGATTCTGTTACTGCAGGGCAGGGTGAAGAGGAGGGCCAGGACTCAGCGAAAAGAGTTGTTCTCGCTTGCCTTCAGCCAGCTTCAGACTGACTTTCATTCCCGTCTCGGATCTTAATCCTTAGGATTCATTCGGAGGATCCGGTGAAGCCTTTTTTTTAGCGGGTAATAATTCGAATAGAATTCTTTCATCATCTGCTATTTCTTCTTTTTGTTTTGTTTTAGCAGAATCGGATTGGCTTCGAAGCTCTCTCTATCTAAATCTAAGGAAAGAACAAAGAAAACAAAGCTATAGCACACACTCCTCCTCAACAAGTGCTAGCGCATAGCGCGATGCTAGGATTTGATTTTGCTTCCTGCAAAGGAAAGAGAACCTTAACCTTAACTGTCTCGTCTCCTATTAAGACCTAACCTAGCCACCGCCTTCTGTTATCTTCCCTTTGAGTATCCGGGTAAGAAAGAAGAAGCAGAAGAGAAAGCCCTTGGTCCGAGAAAGAAGGCTTCTTCAAATCAACTACCCGGGAATGAAGGTAGGGCAGAGGCATTCAAAGAAGCTGTTTTTTCAGACGCAGAAAACAGAAGATAGCACTGGAGAATCGGCCACCCTAGAAGATGGGTTTGCCAGAAAGACCGATTAGCCAAGAGTGCACCCCCTTGTCTTTTCTTTTCGGCAGATCAGCTACGAAACCATCTTTGTTTCCGGATAGGTCTTTCTTAGGCGGATTTCTGGTACTATCCTAGGCTAAGCTCCAAAAAAGCCAGCTTATGGCCATCCTTTAGCAAGCCTAAGCCACTTGAAAGCGCTAGTAAGCAGCTTTGTAAGCCACCGTACGAGCGTCCCGAAGTCTCGAGCTAAGTGCCTACAGGATGAGCAGCTAAGCCAGAAGGGTCTTTTTCCTAAGCGATAAGTACGGAATCCTAAGCCCCCCAAAGATAGGCAGAAAGGTAGTTTTCCTGCCTAATCGGCAAGGCCTGAGGGGCTAAGTCCTGAAGCTATAAGTCCTGAATGTCCGAAGGCTTCACTCGATGAGGGACGTATTCTTTCTTTTTTGGTCCTATTCGTTCGAAGGTAAGTCGACTATGTGCCTTTAAGGTTCTCCCCCGACTTGGCATCGATGAATTAGGCAGGTAATGGATTTCGGAATAGGCAGAGTTGTAAGGTAATTAGTCTCTCTTTCTTTGTTAGTAGTAGTTCGAGGTTCATCGACTCTGGTTCCGTTAGGCTTATCTCGACTTTTCCTGGATATGAGTAGTCTTTTCTCTGTTGAAGGTGTATCTTTCCCCGTAGTCAAAGTGTTATTTGTCAATCTCCGTTTTCATTAGTGAAACTGGCAAAAGGGAGGAAGTCAAGGCCGAAGCGTGACTCGATCAGTAAAAAAAGTACGAGCGTATGGACAGGTCATCGAGAGCATAGGCAAGAGCGAGCATATAGGCTTTGAACCAATAATAAAGGAGATCTGGTTGGGGGAGGGATAAGTGAGGAGACCTGTGCTTATTGGAGACTGGAACTACTATGCGATACTAAGGTCGAGTGGCTTGCCAACAAGAAGTAGAACCCCCTCATTCCGATCATCCATGAGGCCCTTTTTAGGGGGAATCCAGATCTTTCTTTATGTCTTTCATCATCCCCTCTGAAACAACCATGAAATGGCTGGTAGGAAGGCGGGAAATGCTTATGGAGTAAAGGGCAAGGGAACAAATTAGTAAGAGGGAGGAAAGACGGGACCAAGTACCACCATTAATGCTACTCACACTACAAAATCCCTTCCATTAACTAAAGTTGTATAGACCGCTTTTCCGGGTACAGCTTCTATTGCTGATCCGCTTGAGCTAGAGTTCCGGAACTAGAAGGATGAAATACTTTTTCCGCTTGACCTGTACCCGGAAAGGAGTTGGATTCTATTCCCGAAGCTGATCTCAAAAGAAAAGCCAGAAGCGTCTCAACAAAAGGCTTTGAACGTTTTTATCGTTAGTACTAGTAGAATAGAGTGCTACATGAAAGGCTACACTCGCTCTTAGAAGTAAAAGCCCTAGAGCACGGAACTAGAAATCCTAGAAGTCACTTGCACTTTTTCTTACCGGACGAGCTAACCTAACGAGCTTCCCTTCTACTACCGGAAAGAGGAGTTTACCACCGCCTACGCCTACATATTCAACTCACTCTATCCTCTTTGATCCTATTCCAAGGCGGGGGAACGGGACTAGTATCTTTCTATACAAAGCGGGACTTGACTCTGAAGCTAACTAAAAAGAGCTTAAAAAAGAGTTCCGACTACGGGCCGTTGCCCTGACCTTAAAGCTTCCTGTAACTACAGTTTTCTTTTTCTCTGATCCCGGACTTGCCTACTTGACTTGTGAAATCCGCTTTGCCTAAACTAGATAAGGAAAAGGAAAGAAGAGATTCTCTAAGCTTTAGCCTTACAACAAGCTAACACAACTGAACTACCGAAAACAGCTTTCTTTATATGAGCCGACTACCGAAGCAGAAGGAGGTTACTGCGGTGACCAAGCTATGACTGCTACACGTGCACGCAACAAGAAAAGATTATATAGATTTGTGAGCCTAGCTGCCCTTCCCGTAACTACCAAAAGTACCTGTCTAGCGTACGGAAAAGAAGGAATTCTCTGATCTACGTTAACCGCCGACCGCGCTACCACTGAGCTATTGAGGTGGAGCGGTCGGCGGTTAACTGACTGGTCGTAGGGAAATCCTACTTGGGGGTCTTGTAACTCTCGTTTTAGGACCTTATAGACGCCATACGTATGTGGTTTAGTGGGCCTCCGCGAGGATGTGCCCGCCTAACCCACAGAGAGAAGGGTCAAACGAGAAAATGGAAGCGCCGTTAAAGCCTTAACTTAAATAGGCAGCGATAGAGGGGAGAGGTCCACTAGTGGAGGCATGGGATGCGCTGCGCTTGAATCACCAGCTTGGTTTGATTAAGATCCTTTTTTTGTCCGGCTTTAAAGGATAGGGAGGCTCGTAAATGGTTGCGGTTAGTCACTAGAAGTTAGTAGGTTTCAGTGGAGTTGAACCTGCATCTGCACCTGGAGCTGGAGCTAAAACCGCGGCTTTATTCACTGCCGCTGGTGAAACTACAATCGCTTCTTCTGTGCCTCGTACTCAGTCTCCTCCCTTGCTTTTGTAAAAAAAAAGGCTGGGATTGGATATAACCTAACGGGTTCAAGGTTAGTTGCTGGAGGCTCTACAATGGGTGCTACAGTATCTGGAACCCATAAAGTGGGACCGCTATCGACAAGCCATAGCTTCATCTTCCATATGCTTTCTCTTTTATATTCGTATAGCAGCCTGTCACCACCCGTTCGTTAACTTGTTTCCAGCGCTTCTTATTTTGGATCAGCAGGATCCTTACGTGGGAGTTCTCTATGGGGGCATCGCTATGATTGATACGGCTTCCATTTCACTTCTTGACGCGGGACATAGAAAGATTTATGCGGCACTTTGGTACATTGAGTGATTGGTGCACCCACAACACTATACGAGTGATTTATTTACGCTATTTTGTCATGGCATGGGAAATCACAGCATGGAATGAAATTATTGATACCACCAGTAAAGATTTGTGACTCATTCGCTCGCCTACATTCATTGTACCCAATCCGCCTGCACCCGCAGCTTGTGCTATACTTGTTTGCTCGTTTGAGAATACCCAACTAGGTAGTCTAAATAGATATTGGAATACCTAGTTGGGTATTCTCTTTTCCTGCAAAGGCTTTCTCTCTTTTGGCAAAGGTGCTTTCCATTACTACGGAACATGCATAGCTACTTTTTGTTAGCGACGCTTTTGGTGATGGTTATACGGCTGCAATATTCACTTTGACCATAGTACGCTTGTGAAGGCCACATCTTAGTACGCGCACAATGTTCCCTCTCTATCCCTTTAAACTGCTAAAGCGATTGATGCTTAGTGGAAGCCCATCACGCTAAGTAAGGTGTGCGAACCCTGCGAGAGAACTGCTGCAGGTACCCCTGCAAATGACAGGTCGGACTATCTATCATACCACCACATTCATGAAAAGGGTTGGAGGACAGATCCGGGAGTCCCACTCAATGGAAAGAGGTATTCCGATATCGGGCTTTACTATTGACTGATGTTCTGTTCTTTCCTGCTGCTGTCGAAGCTACCTTTGTATCTGTCTCTATTGCTGCCCTTGCTATTACTAAAGGGTTTCGATCTAGGGTCGAGGGGGTGTTGCTTCCATTAGTGAGACTTTAATAAGGTCTATTTGCTTGGCACTAAAATAGCCTCTACTGTAGCTGCAGGTGGTGCTTCCATTCGTCTACCCTTGACCTTTTCTTTTTGGGTTCTCAGACCTAGCCTAGCGTAGGATAATCGAAAAAATATTCTTAAGTCAGTAAGTCACTTGACCCATTTCTTGGCGACTGGGACTGACCCATACTGACGGAAGGCAAATCGGGGCTGGCGGGATCAAATCATACTTGCCCTTGTTTTTAAGTACAAGTAGCTACGGGAAAACTCAACTAAGCTCTCACTTATTTCGTTTCGGGGATGAAGAATCAAATAAACCTACCTACTTGACTCAGCGGTTAGAGTATCGCTTTCATACGGCGAGAGTCATTGGTTCAAATCCGATAAAGACTATCTTCTTTCTTGCCATCCAAATAAACCGCAGAACTTACGTGAGAATGTTTTCATTTCGGATTGTTCTCTGCAAAAGGCAGTTGACTTAGTGAACTGAGCTTAACTCGGACCTTCTCTAATTCCAGAAAGAAGTCAGTCTAGCCCGACCAGTCAAAATGCGCATTTGTCGAATTCTATGTATGACTTGGAACAGATGAAAGAACAAAATGGGTAGAAGTTTTGTATATAGAGATGCAAGAATTGGATTGGATTTTATCTCCGACGGATCATTTATTGGTAAACTAAGCAGTTAAAAGCCCTACTGATGTCGTATCCCAGCCAGCTACAAGAAAGAAAGCACAGGGAAAGCTTCTCTATCTATTAAAGGTACGCCGTTTGAGTCAGTTGTTAACCATATGACGGATGAGGAGCGGGAGGAAGGTTTTTTGTTTTTTCGTATTTAACATCAGGTCACGATCATCGAATGAGATTTGGGCAATTTGCTCCGCATACGCTGACTCCGTAATTAGGAACTCGGCCGCATGAGCCTCGTAGATGTCTCAGGATCGAGGAGGGCCTGCACAAGCGCGTTTCTGAGCTCTTTCGATAACATGAGAGCATCATTATACGCTAAGCAGCAACGGTATCTTCCTTAGATGGTCTAGGACATTATGGTCCCATTTATCTTCCCTCTGGACAGTTTATTGCTTTGAGTCCTTACTTCTATCTTCTTTACACTTGGACTGGACCTCAATCGGACCATTCAAACCTTCTAAAAAAGATATCTTCGGCTCTCCTTTCCCTTCCTTACCTGGTAAGGCTAGCCTATTACGTTTTTCAGCCGAAAACTTGTTATGGTTATGGTTCAATCAGTGAAATCCCAGCCAAGATTCATGTGATCGGTTGATCATTCTACGTCTTTCTTTCCGATCCGTTGCTCCCAACTTAACTCTGTGATCTAACTGCAAGTGTAGCCATCCTGGCTCCGAAGCTTTCTAAGACTCCCTTGAGTTCCTAAGGTAGCCACTGCTTCAGTAAACGCTGGTTCTTTCTCCCTTAGCTCCGCACTCTTACAACCAAGCACCGGAACCAGCAAACAATCAATTGGCTCGTCAATGGCTAAGTAAATGGCGCTCGAACCCTCCATCCTGTATTTCTTTCTAGTCCCTCGATATCTGACCCGTCAACCTTCCTGTCTCCCCTGTCTGTTCCATCAGGTTATTTCACTCCGTCTCTGTCCGGTTATTTCGGTCAGTCGGGCTCTCTGACTGGAATTGGGGTTTCTTGGTTTGTATTAGTATAAGTTTCCGTCGTAGTCTGTATCTTAAGGTCCCAGCTCTGGAACATCTCAAGATCTAGCCTCCCGGATCTTTCTTTGCTGGTTCTCCCCGCCTCCGCTACCAAGGTATTAGGATGGAAGATTTGATCCACTCACTCGACAGAAAGGCGTATGAAAGCTCCACCCCTTAATACGTAGATAATAAGCTTCATAGAGCTGGTGCCCTACCCTGCTGGCTCGCAGCCATTCATTCTGTTGTTTCGCTACGTCTTTCTTCCATGAGAGTGTAGCTTTTAATGGCTTTGACCTTCAACCAATTCCCACTCTTCCAACTCACCTTCGATAGACCCACTTTCTTGCTTGAAGCGGGTCGAATGCAGTTGATTGTTTTCTTCTTAGCGGTGTATTAAGACGATTGTTTCAATCATTGAGTGATTGGTTGTGGGGGGTATAGTGCACGATCGAATCTTTGATCTTCCCCGAAGCCTTTACTGCTATCTCACGAATTTGATTCGAACCAATATCAAGCTACTTGCCCTTTAGTAGATCGTGAGAAAAAAAGAAAGAAGAGAATAGAGATAGAGTCTATTCCGAAACCGAGACTTACTCTCGCGTTTCGAAAGACAATTTTTAGTGATCTATCTCTGTATCGCGGCTTTGAGCTATTCTATCCCCTCGAAGACCCCACCGCCCCATAATTGTGATAGAATAGTACAAGTAGTGAGAAAATGAGGGCTCGCGGCCCCCTGAATAATAATACTTTCGGTCACGGAATAAAGATCCGTTAGGGAAGTGGAATTTGCAGTCAATTGATTGACCACGTCCCCCATATTTGTACCGGGAGGCAGCGGAATATCGGCTCTATTCAACACAGAATTGAGTTGGTCGCCGATCTCGACGCGTAACATATGCGCAGTATGCGCTTTTAATGGTTCAGGGGTATGAGGGGAGTGGTCCATATAAGTAAGAATACCCCTTAGTAGGGGAGCAAAATGGGTTGGCATTACATTGATATCTTTTTAGTTTCCTTATCAGAGGGGCCCCTTAGGTAGCGGGGCTTCTTTATTGAAAAATGGGAAAAAGAGGGCTATAAGTGGGCCGTTTGCTATTGCTATAAGGGCTGCTCGCCTTTACACGGCTTGGCTTCGCTATCGCTCCTATGTAATGGTCGGCCTAAAAAGTAGTATTCCTACCATACAAGAATGCCTATTATCTAGTGCTAGAAGCTTCGCCAGAAGCAAGCAAGACGAGGTCGCTCTGCTTCGTAGACAAGGCTCGTTCCTGACTTACGAGCTCGTGTAGTACTCGCCTTTCTCTCTAAAAGGGCTTATGCACTCCACTCACTGTCTACTAAAGGAGCGTTAGAGCGAGCGAGCGAAGCCTTCCATTTAGTGGCTTCCCCCCTTATCCCTCACCCTACTCTTTCATTTTCGCTTAAGCTTCCCCGGTTTGGGGGATTCATTGATTGGATACCCGAGAACCATAATCTTTCCTAGGAACAGCTTCTACGACGATAGATAGGGGTCAGGTTTGTTTGGCATCTACGCCCCCCGCCCTCCAAACAGTATGGGAGCCTTTTAGCTCGTACTGCTCACATTCCTAGATCTTCACGGCACCTCCTCCACCATAGTGTGAGCTGGGAGCAGCTCCGAAAAGCGAGGCCTACTTCCAAATTCGCTTTCAACAACGTCAACAACACCACGAAAAAAGTAAACTATGGTTGCCCACTGATCTGATCATAGGTGAAATCCAATCCCTTCGTTTCGCGCCAGGCTTTCCAAGCGTAAGTAAGTCAGGCTCACTTCGCCTCTCGGAAGCGAGCAGCAAGCTGAAAAAGCCCTTTTCCCTTTTCATAATAATAAGCTAAGGGGGCTGAGAATCGCAAGAATTGAGAAGTCTCCTACATTGATTAGTAGATCGTGAGAAAAAAAGAAAGAAGAGAATAGAGATAGAGTCCTCCTAAAATCAATAGCATTTCAAAATGGTGGCCCTCGTATATAAAAATAAAGTACTCCCGCTAAAGCAATTGTAGCAGCTCCTGCACCGATGGAATGATCAATCATGTCCTTAGTCCCTGACCTTTTCCCATGCTTCAATGCTTCGGAGCAGCTCTTTTTTTGCTTTTGCCCCGGTATTAATACTTGTACCTAAATGCGGCTGCAATTTCTTGATTTCCTCTAAAATCTTGCACCGTTTCCCCGCATCAGCTTTGCTGAGCTGGAGGGCGTCCAGCACGTTAAAGAGAAAATCTGGCCGCACCTTGATTTTAGTAACACATTGGAAGTACGCTTCTAGTTCCAAAGCGACGTCACCCGGAGAAGGGGGCACCCCTAATGGGGCATGAGTGGGGTCCCCTCTGGCTTGGGATGGACCCGCGACAGGGGGCGGGGTTTCCCCTTGCTGCGGCTGACCCCCGGTTGGGGTCGAAGATGAGACTTCGGGTGCCTCCTCCCTTACGGGGGCCCGGGCGGTGGATGGTTCGGGGGCGTAATCTCCTTCTTTATCAAAGGAAAAGTTAACATAGTCCCTCCAATTTCCGGAGGACTCCCCGCCGCTCCCCGAACACCAGATTAGAGGGGGCCCCTCGTGCGGGGAGGCGATCAGAATCGCCTCCCCCCCCTCTTTTTTTGTGGGCATTAATTGATTGGATACCCGAGAAGCATAATTTTTCCTAGGAACAGCTTCTACGACGATAGGCGTAAAGGCATGATTAGTTCCACAAATCTCACTGCACTGACCATAGTAAACTCCTTCTCGTTGTACCGAAATGGAGATCTGATTTAAACGACCAGGTACAGCATCACATTTGACACCTGAGGAAGGTACAGCCCAACTATGAGGTACATCAGCAGGTGTTACAATAATACGTAGATAAGTTTTGGCTGGTACAACCACTCTATTGTCTACTTCTAATAAACGTGATTGACCAAATTCTAGATCATCTTCTGGAATCGTATAACTGTCAAAAGTGAGTGACTGTTCATCGGAACTGTTATAGTCTGAATACTCATAAGTCCGATACCATTGATGTCCAATAGCTTTGATAGTAATGGCTGGATCTACTACTACCTCGTCCATTGAGTATAAGAGAGCAAATGATGGTATAGCAATGAACATCGGGATGATACTCGGAAAGATGGTCCGAAGAATCTCGATAGTAGTTCCATGAACAATCCTTTGCGGGATTGGATTTTTTTGATAGTGGAAATGCCATAAAGCGCGAACCAAGATCCGTGATACGAAAACCAAAATCAGAATAAGGAAGAAAAAGATATCGTGATGTAAGTCTGTTATTCCTTGCATCATAGGTGTTGCTGCGTCTTGAGATCCTAATTGCCATGGTTCCGCTGCATCACAAGGAGCAATTGTGAGGAATAGCCATTCTAGAACAATCATTTGGTTTGGTTCATTCTTTGACTGCTCTGCTCCCCCACAAAAAAAGGGGAGACTTGTTCTTGCTCTCCCAATGAAGGAAGACGAAAATGGCCGGTTGGGGTTTTCCAACCAAGAAAGACATGGGATGCACCCTTTCGAACCATGTCTCTCGGGGAAGCGCTCTTTCAGCTACCTTCTCCTCGAGGTATGGTTTGAGTCCTGGTGCGG
>Ga0153957_100145_pt1 | contig 49208 bp, 49 predicted proteins | sample TSFL041MetaG_FD_104745 | JGI IMG/M metagenome (GOLD analysis project Ga0153957, IMG submission 104745) | Attine ant fungus gardens microbial communities from Florida, USA - TSFL041 MetaG | ecosystem: Host-associated > Fungi > Mycelium > Unclassified | place: USA: Florida, Wekiwa Springs... | reverse complement strand
CCTTCCTGGTGTTGACCATAATGGTATGTGCCTGCTGAATCGGATATCTCAAGGTGGCCTGTGGTGATGATGTCCTTGAGAACGGCCAGTGTTGAGTGTTTGGCTAGATGACTGGAATCAGGACTATGACTATACATTGGTGGTAGTGCGCACCAAGAGAAACAAGCCATGAACGCAAACTGGCAAGGAGCGCTTTCTGTTGAGAGGAGAAATTGTACTTGGTAGATACTAAAAACATTGATCGTGTTGCATCATGAATTAGATTTAGCCAGGCTTTAAAGTCTATCGTATAGTTGGGTAACCCATTTGGATATGCATGAGGCCCGTGCTTCGTTGCCATTCTTGCACGACGGTGCTGATCTCCCGATCGAAGAGACACTGCAATGCGATACTCACAGCCCTTGGTGGTCAAAAGAATCGGGGCTCACTCAAAGGAAACAAATAGAGACTGGATCTCTGCGATGTAGTATTCAAGGGGGTGATACGTGGATGAGGATGCCCCACTAGAGACACTCCAGGCCGGAGATGACATCGATGTAATTTGGTTTAATTCATTTCGAAAGAAAGGATTTGCTCCTGCTGAAAGTTTGTATGAAAAGAGCGCTTCGACGCTTCGACGCTTCGACGCTTCGCCTTGCCTGTGTCCAGTGACATTTGAGATATAATTGTAACCTTGATTATTGGATGACTGAGCTTCGTGGCTTGAATCAGAGAGTTTTACAATTTAGCTGTAACCAGATTTCCTAAGGGATTGGGTTGGTTTACAGACCGCATAGCCTGGGTCTATGAGGGACCATTGTTGGTTCATTGTTTTGACATGTATGAGATTATTCCCAATGGAGGTTTTTTTCTCTGAATTAGTATGATTCTGAACTCATGTATGGACAAACGTATGAATGGGAGACTATTGCCGATGACCTCATAGAATGAATTACTAGCAACTTCTCAGTTTGGAGTAGAGAGGGTTCAATTGCTCAGTTATTCTCAGTTGCTGGCTCTTGATAGGGATAGGGACTATAAAAACCTATAGGCAATGATACAGTGTCCTTTCTGATGATGGTCTTCTCAATGGAGCTCAAGACAGCAATTTCAACAGAATGGTAGCATTGATTCCTCAAAAGTACATTGTGACCGAAGCGACCAGTATTGCAAACCGTGGGAATACTTTGGATCCATGGACTTACAAAATTGGATTGCAGGGTTAGTTGGCTACTTCAGGCTCATACAACTACATGTTGCTTCTGCTGTTGTCCATGACTTCGAAGCAACAGCTATGTTCTTTATGGTTCCCAACTTGACTTTATTCGAAACAATAGCATTGTGCTTGTATGGTCATCAACATATCGAAGCAACAGCAAGCTCCACAATTGCCAATGGCATGCATTCTCCAGTTCTCTGGCCATCTACATTCCCTGTGCTGTCAGTGCGAATGCTGTCCACTGTACCCCAATCTTAGCCCTCTTCTCGGGACACAACGTGGCTTGCGCATGAGGGCGTTTCGAGACTGCTAGTGGTATCTGTGGGTGTTTAATCCTCCGAAGTGTTCGCATGAGAGCTTTCCTAGCGGTATCGAGATCGTCTGTCCTCCTGATGGATCCCTCCGAAATGGCAAAATAATGGCAATTCCTCGGCCGTCACACTCCCCGTCTCATCCGCCCCTCTCCTTAGTCTCTACCGCTATGGCACCCCAATTTCTCATCCTCCAAGACAGAGAAAAAGTCATATATTGTTACTCACAGGAGAGATGTGCAGAGGATTTGGAAGTGAACGAACAACCGTTGAGGGTTGAGTCTAGTTTCTATGGCTTGGACGGAGAGGAGCGTACCTGGACATCATTGATGATGCTTTAACGTCGAGAATCCCTAGTTGAGGACCTTCTTATCCTCCTTCACTTCCCTTTCTGTGCGTCTCTGGTCTTTCTTCTCCTTGATATCTCCTCTTGAAGACGACAGTGCCTTATAAACCCTTTGGTCATAGCCTACTATTGCCTTGGTCCAAATGACAAGGCAAGCTGAACAGGAGTGGTTAGGCTCAGCGAAAGGAGAGGGAGAGCTTGAAGCTGTCAAGAAAGCCCTGTTCTGGAACCTGTGAAATTCTATCTGCATTACAATTCTAAGAAAGTTTGCCAGTCTTAGGTTATTTCCCCTGCTGCTGGGCATTGACAGATGCTTGCTTTGTGGTTTGAGATGAACTTACCATGGTGTCATTCACTATGACTGTATCACTCGCACATTGCAATTCTATTATTGTAGCATTCGAATATTTCTATAAGTGATATTTGATGTGATAGTTGAAGCCCACTATCCTGCATCTATAAAGAGCCCGCATCAATGTGACTAATAACCAGTGACTAGTTACTTGTCGTACCTGTGATGTCCACGTGACAGACCGCGTTGCAGATGTTACTTAGTATTAACGATTGTTCAGGACGCCAAGAATGGATGCCTTTGAGCTGCAAGATGAGCTCAATGCACTGGCGCAAGACTCACAAAACTACGAAATATCCAATGAAAGGGATTTTTCCTCAGAGGATCCAACAAGACTCTTGGAAGGTCTGTCTCAAAAACACGGTTTCGAGCGATTACTGAAAGCCAGCCAACAGCCGCAGTAGAAGCGGTCGCCAACTTGAGCTCAGCAATTGCAGATCCTGAAGTATTTGACATTTTCAGAAGCGTTCTCAAGCACTCGTCCTCAGCGACAGGAGCGACAGTGAACAAACTCCTTGACTCAATAACATCCGGTCTTCAAGGGGAAATAGATGGTGTGATACGCGACCTCGATTCTGAAGACCACGAAGCTTGTCTAACACATAAAATACCTCTTGAGAAATTTGCATTCTTACTATACTGGTTCGTCACCGTTGCCGACAATGTCAAAGGAAACGAGGATGATGGTCCACTGGTAATCGCCCAGAAGACAAGGAGGGGGAAGGGGGGAAAGAGTGGAGGAGGACGGAGCATGAAGGCTTCTGCCACTGCAAGGATACAAGAGATGTTCTCATGGGAAAGGCAAATCCCGTCAACATTCAAAGTGGTCACTAAAGCAATCACCATGGTCGGCACGCACTGGCAGAGGATTTGGGCGGCAATGACTGAGAAGGATGCATTTATCAGGTGAGATAAACTACATCCAAGTCCCACTCTTATCTGGAGGTTGTCCTGCAGCTGCTTGGTCAAACCAGCGTATCATGTACTCGAGAATGAGCAGTATATGAAAGAAATGGAAATTAGATACTCTGCTCAAACGGTTATCTGCGTTTCTGTCAAGCATCATGGTCAGATCCTTACTGCCAACACCAATATCATTCAGAACCTTCAGTTCTATGAACACCTGCCGGAAATATTGGCTGATCTCTTGAATATGCTTGCTACGACATACGATCATGTGCAACTTGGAGACAACATTCTCAGAGAAATCGCAGGGAAGACGTTCAATGCCCAAGACAATAAGGGACCGCGTAACTTCTCGAGGTTTCTCATTCGATACGCGGACCTTCAACCGAGATCAGTCTTGAAACAATTGAGTTTGTTGTTGGCGCAACTGGACTCAGAGGCAAGCCGCTTTTCCCCGGCTGTGTAGATGATGAACTAAATTACCGAATTCATAGGCCTATCCAATGCGTATTGCTATGGTCGAAGTCTTAGGGTATATCATCCGAGAACTGGCAGGCAGCTCGGAAGACAATGCCGATTTCAAACAAACTCAAAAGCAGATCAATGGTCTCTTCGATCTCCTCCACGAGCGTGCCCTCGATACCTCCTCTTATGTTCGTACCAAAGTGTTTTCGGTGTTGTCGAGAATTTTCGACATCAAAGCTCCTAAATTCCCTAAACAGCGTTTGGACAGTACACGTATCGCTGTCGAGTCATTAGAGGACAAGGCCTCGACTGTCAGAAAATCTGCTATCAGTCTACTGACGAAGCTGCTGGTTACTCATCCGTACGGCATGATGCACGGTGGCACGCTACAGGCAGAAATTTGGGAGGCTGAATATGAAACTGTTAAAGCACAACTGCGTGAGCTTGAGAATAAGATTGGAAAAGCGGTTGAAATGCAGGGAGAGGAGGCCGAGGAGAAGGAAGACGATGAAGATGAAGGCATGGATGAAGATCAGAAAGGATCGCCTGGGGAGAGGAAGAAAAGCAAAAAGTGAGTGGATGCTCTATACGATCTAAGTGTGCATCTCATGTTCTACTCTAGGGGAAAGATTCGCCGTAATGAGGATGCAATGGATGTCGACGAGGGTGGCGACGAGGAAGTATCAACCGAAGGGGATTCCCATGGTGAAGACGAAGACGAAGACTCTATGTCAGTTGACGACAAGGAAGAAGTATCCTCTTCGAAAAAACAGAAGGGTAAGAAACAGAAGGTGTCGAAACTCAAGCCACGGAGATCGGAGCTGAATTTTGAAGCACTTGCCCAGGAACAGCAAGCTCTTTCTTCTCTCGAAGCTGATGAACATCTCCATTTAAAACTCAAGCGAAAGTATTATGCTGAGGCCACTACATTCACACATTTGCTTGGTGATGCGATGGAGAATCTCAAAAAGCTGCTTGGATCAACGAACAAAGCTGAAGTTCTGGAGACAATGGAATTCTTCAGGGTTGCCCATGAGTACCGGCTCAAGGATGCTGAGGTTAGTGTTGATGTTGACTCGAGCTCTATTGAATTAATTGGATTTTATTCACAGGAAGGTATTCAGAAGATGATTCATCTAATTTGGACGAAAGATAATAATACCTCGGTTTCGGGAGATGGAGAAGAACTCAAGGGAATTCGGCAGCGCCTTCTCGAGGTTTACTCTTCCCTCTACTTTGAAGTTCCCGAGGGGGATATTAAGTCTCAAGTAAACCGAATCGCAAGGAATCTGATTGAGTGAGTTTAGTAGTTCTGTGGCCGACCATTATCTCACTTGCTGTCTGGCCATAGGTTAACTTACGATTGCTCGCTGGCGGAAATAACAAGCTTAGAGGAAATGCTGAGGATTATGATGGAAAGTGATCTTATAGGCGATCAAGTCGTTGCTAGACTGTGGCAGATTTATGGTCAGTACTTCCTCGGTCAGATTGAGTTTATAATTTGAAATAAATAAATGTAGGTTCGAGCAAGAATCTTCCCTCTAGTCAACGAAGAGGTGCAATTATGATACTAGGAATGTTGGCCGTCGCGGACAAGGGGATTGTTGAAAATCAGATTGACACCATGCTCAAGGTGGGCTTTGGTAAGCAAGGCACAGTGAGTCTACTTTCGTTGAGTAGCTCACCGAAGATGGTTGACATCGTCTCCTAGAGAGATTTTCAACTAGTGCGCTATAGTTGTATTGCCCTTCAGCGTCTCGGCGGTAGTGCCAAAAAAGTCAAAGGATCCCTGAAAGATGACACTGTCCGCTACTCAATGGACCACCCAATCTTCGTGGTGTTGGCAAAGATGATTCAAAAACCGACTCGGAACTTGGACTGGTTCCAGATGGCGGAACACATTATCAACACAGTTTATGCACTTGGTACGGACCCTGCCCAGTGGGCCGAGAAAGTCCTTCAGTCGTTTTTGGAGAAGGCTTTTACCTCGCAGGGTCCCGTGGATGAAGACCACAACATAGTTGACGATAGTGGGGATACGTCAATATCACAAACTGCCTCGACTCAAATGTCACAAAACGTTGAAAATGGTAAGGGCGGCACCGATACTTTCCGACTCAGTCAGCTTCTGAGTGTTGTCGGGCACGTTGGTCTCAAGCAACTCGTATTTCTGGAGACTGTCGAGAGAGAATGGAAGAGGCAAAAAGATGAGAAACTCGCAGGTAAGTGGGATAGATTTGAAATTGAATCTGCTCAAACAATTTTATGCGGAATTTAGAAGAGAAGAAGGCGAAAGGGAGCAAATCTTCGAAGGATAAGGATGGGGAGGAGTTGGATCAGGTAGTGGGTAATGCCGAAGATGAGATTGGCGATCGGGTTCATAGCATACGACACGACGAGCTGCTCTATGGGGAAGGAGCTTTACTAGCCCGTTTTGCACCATTCGTTGTTGGAATATGCCGTAAGTATCCGAAACATAAGGTATGAGGTCTTACCGATGGTTTTCAACTAATTGATATCGCTGCTCAGGATCCATTAGTACAAAATGTTGCTACCGTAGCGCTTGGCAAACTACTTTGCATCAGCTCGAAGTTCTGCGAAGAAAACCTTTATCTCCTTTTCAGAATTCTTGAAACCTCAAAGGATGCCACTATCAGGAGTAACGCTGTCATCGCGCTTGGAGACATCGCACTCTCGTTCTCAAATATCATAGACGAAAATTCGCATGAGCTATATCGCGGTTTATCGGATAGTGTCGTTCAAGTTAAGAAGAATGCCTTGATGGTGTTGACGCACTTGATCTTGAATGCAATGATCAAAGTTAAGGGTCAGCTGGGAGAGATGGCCAAATGCTTGGAGGACAAGGACTCGCGTATCCAGGACCTTGCCAAATTATTTTTCAAAGAACTATCTACAAAAGAAAATGCGATTTACAACAATTTACCTGATGGTAAAATTATATATGATTTTCTTCACACAGTGAACTAACGAACTTTAGTCATCAGTCACCTTTCCACGGGTGACCATGCCGTTCCTGAAGAAAATTTCAAAACGATTTTGCAATATATTTTTACCTTCATTGACAAGGTTGGCTTGATCAGTTTTACTCCCCGGATTTTCGATGCTTACAAGTTGAGCAGGAAAAACAAGCGGAAAGCATTGTTGAGAAACTTTGTCAACGATTCCGTCTGTCTGAAGATCCCCGACAATGGAGGGATATCGCATACTGTCTCTCGCTGTTGCCATTCAAAAGTGACAGATCTGTGAAGAAGTTGATTGAAGGTCTACAGTTCTACCGTGATAAACTACATCAGCCAGAAGTTTACAAGCGATTTGAGGAGATTCTTATGAAGGTATAACACCCCTATCTGCCTTTCAAATAACCATATTGATGATCCCTGCAGGCGAGGAGCAATAAATCAAAAGACAAGCCTGATACCGAATTGGATGAATTCGAAAAGGCATAGATTTCCGGCTCCGCTTGTATTAGCGCCCATTGACTTGATAATAGATTTTAGAGGAGCACAAGGTTCAAGGCGAAGAAGATCAAGCTCTCGAAAAGAAGATCAAGAGAAAGTCCGCGAGGAGTCGAGGAACAAGGAAAGGTCTGTCATTAGTGCTTTCAAATCGTCTTTTTTGTGCTAGCGTTATTTGTTCAGCCCCACCTAGACGGAAGGCAACCACTCGTCAGAGCGTCGCTGAGGAATCTGACGATGATCAATAAGATGATCAATAATGTCATTATTTTGGCAAATGATCCCTTTTTTGGTTTTTTATGTATTCATAGTATACCTCTTTCTACAATAAAGCTTGGCTATTCTTTGTGAGCCCTACAAAAGCCTATTCTATTTTGCCGAGCCGAGAATCATTGGGGGACAATCCAGTCCGACATCTCCAGGTGATGGTGAAATGTAAGGTCTGATCTTGACAATGCTTGGGTTTTAAACGGTACAATTGGTGTCTTGGCACTTCGAAGGACAAAACGGGAACGTGCGAAAGCGAAAATACGTTATGACTGCCAATGCCAAATCGGCCAATTCAACCGGTCGATCATTGAAGTGCCTGATTCAGGTCTATTCCTATTAGTCCCCCTTTATCCTAATTTGTAATCTAATCATGAATCGAGCGGATCAGTACAATTACATACATACATCATGTGAACAGGTGGTGAAGCATTACGTAGAACCATATCAACTGGAACGAGCTAATACTTTATGCTATACGACAGTTAATGTATCATTGGGTATCGAAGGTGAAGGATTACTATAATCATGAGCATATCCACTAGCACCGAACAAGATGCTGGCAAAACATGAGTCCATACCTAAAATCGAGTCAAAGATAAATTAAAATCCAGAGCCACTGTTTCCAGCCTGTAGAATGTGATCCAGAATTCTGCCTTGTGCTCAGTGATGCGTGTGCAAGGTGTACTCTCCACTTTCCTCATTATGAGGTGTGAGCCCCATAAATTTGACGTATTCCACCAAGAAATCAATCCGCCGTATACCACCCATCTTCTCGGTTTGATAGCCCGGAGAACTTCGAGGGTGCAACCTATATCTGCTCTCGTACGCATGCTTCACCCTGTTCTGATGCTGGCTTCCGTGCCCAAGATTATCATAATCTTCTTGACGGATAGTCTCCCTCAGGGAGGAGTGTATAGCGTTCAGAACATCCCATACAGTCACATACTGTATCCTTCTGCTTTGCGAATATCCACTTGGCTTTACGTGAATACTCCAAGGAAGATATTTATGGAAGATGGTCATGGAAGGTATCCGGGGAGAAATTGCTGGGTCATTAAACTCTTCAGAGGTGATAACGCGTCGTTTGGAGACAATTTGCGCTGGTTGGAGGCGAATGTCATATAGGAGCTCTGGACTCGATGAACTCTCGAGTAGATGGTGCAGTTGTGGCAACGGGGAGTGATGTGCGGAGTGGGCTCGTTTCACTGGAGACATTAGATCTCTCTTGTGCAAGCTCATCGGGGGAAGCGGTGAATGATAGTCGGAAGGAGTTAGGAGTGAATTTGTGGATGCAGGTGAATGGCTCTCATGTATAAGTGGAGGAGGAGGATGAAGTGTTGTTGGTGAGAAAGTGTGCACGATAGCGTTCCTTGAAAACCGGACATGTTTTCCGGGCATTTGTGGAGATTCTGGTTATGGGGTGAGGAGGGGAAAGGGGATAGTTAGTCAACAGAAACACAACGATGAGTTTAAATACTTGGGAGAAAAATGCATTGCACTGTGCTCTCAATCGGCTACATGATATTTTAGGCCACACTAAGCCGTAAATTCAAATGTCAAATGCCAAGAACCATGATGACGGCTTACATTTCAAAATGCTATGCAACGTCATGGTCTAGTTCTCTAACAAATCAGTCCCGAACACAATTAGCCGGCGCTTAACGCGATGCAAACTACCATATGGGGTATGTATCAAAGACCACCCTCCACGTCGGGAACATATTCATTGTTGCTGGAGTCATAAAAATGTAGATGTCACGAATCTGTTGCAATGCCGAAACAACAGGTTGTGATGCAACGTGGGCCTTGTGGCAGAAGGACGTGGCAGTGACTGTCCTGTTCAAAATTAACTCAGACAATCACTGCACGTTGTGATCAGTAAGAATACATATTCCCACTTGTTGCCCGGGTGCTCATTTTTTTGGTCACACGGTGGCCCCGTTAGTCGCAACTGCTACTGATGTCCTACACCTCGGTAATTGGAAGCTCCGATAGTGGAAGAAGAGACACCCTAGCATTTCTAAAACAAGATGACTATCCCCGGAGTTATGTTGAACTCCATAGTCTAGAATTCGGAACCCGACAAAAAATTCGAAAACCGGTTTATTTGAGATTGAACGCGAAATCGTTGTAATATCGTGTGACCCAAAATGCTGTTGGATCAAAAGTATGATTGCAGAATGGCAAGTAATATAACAGGCATGGAAACGCATGGAAAGCACGAACTCGATGGAGAGGGGGTGTGATTCTTTCATCTCCTTACCTAACGGACTGATCAATTATTTTTATACTTTTAAGCCATGATTGGATGTATTGCTACGAGACAGCGCTGTTGAACACTAATCCGCACGACAAGCCAAGCTACAGTACTCAATTACTCCGCAGCGTCTACGTCTTGTACTGCGATCATACCCAAAAAACAAAACGCATGTCGTACGATCCATCAGTTTGTTGTCCAGATATTTCCCACGAGGCATCACAATCATAAGAGTGTCAATAGAGCTTCCGCTACACATATAGCAAGTGGAAGACCCAAACTCTACTCTTCACTCTTCACGTCCTACTTCACTGACTCGAGGCATTGACTGAATTGTCATTTTTCTATTCCAGTTGATTTCGCACCCGGTGGATCTGTTTTCGCCTTTCACCGTTCTTAGCGAGGCGCCCAAGCTGAAGCGAGCACTGCACTCCTGAAAGATGAAAAGATTTAAAAATCTTGTGAATGAACTATCCGAGGACTTATTATTATTGTTTGATCACGCATCATTTCACCTACACAGACATCCATTTGGCAGTCTACAGATGTTAGAGACGCAGAATGAGTCTAGGTCGCAGGCTGAACGAAACGTGAGTCGCCATTTTTAGTCAGGTGAGTTTGGCTTGCGAAGAAATCGGGAATATGGTTTCATCCAGTGTCACACTCCAGACGCTCTCAATAAAGGTCATGGACTGATATGCTCCAATGTTTGAATGGCACGTACAGCCAAACGATTGAGATGAATGGTGTAGCATCGCTTAATTCGACCATCTCCTGACCGATGTCACGCTCAGAGGGCACAGCTTTTCACGTCCGCAAATTCAATCATTGTTCATCGTCAATCCCAGGTCATTTAGCCTCAGTCCTATGCTTTCTGGTTTTTGGGGGGACGAAGTTCATCTAGGTGGTTGTATGAGATTGTGAAGGAGGTGGAAATTATCCCAGGAGCCAAACACAGGGAAACCAAGGAAACAAGGGAAACGATGAAGATCATCGGAGGCCACAAACTCCCGGTGACAAGTCACCACCCAGGAACCTGTGTCAAATTACGCGATCATTCTTCAGTCTGTCCTAATCAGCTCAAGATTACACTTTACGACAAGACCTCCTAGCATTTCAAACCGCAAATGAGAGGGCCCTATGATAGAGTTTTATTCAAAAGATCTATCTATAGATTTCAACAGTGATTTGAACATAGCGACACACGTCTTTGTCTTTTTAGGTTTCTCTGGAATCAGACATTGCCCCTTTTGCCATCCGGCTGTTAACGACGATTTTTGATCCACTCCATCTGCGCATTTTTCCAAATTCGTTGCTTCTTCTCAATATCTGACTCTGACATCAGTTTTGAGTTCTGGGTTGATAGCATAGGGATGGAAAAGTCACTTGAATGTATCATTGACGTCATTTTTTTTACGGAATTGCTGTGCGTGGAACTATTGCCAAATGTCGTACAACTTTTATGTCAAGTATCTCATTATTGCCTGTGCAATTTCTTTCCTGTATGTATTGTTCCGAAGTTCATGATGTGTCACTACCTTGTCAACCTTCCATCAAGAGCCCACTCTGAGCCTCTGTCGTTCTCTGAATAGATACCCTCAAGGAAACTGCACATGATCATCATCGGGCTTTGCAGCTTTCTGGATCCCTTGCGAGGCAATCATGCTGCGGGTTCTATGATTGCTGGACTCAGGAAGTGAGAAGAAAGTGAAATCGACATCCCTTTTTACCTCGTTAGTAGTTCTTATTCAAACAGGCAGTAAAAAATTCCTCTCTGCAATTAAATGTAGGATCTGGCTACTTTGATCGCATCGTTCAACACATCTATTGTCTCTGATCATCAGTTCTGTTTCAAGCTTACCTGACATGTGCAAACCGCCCTTATGTTTGGTCAAAGTAATCTCTTCTCACCTTTTTTAATGCAAATTATGTCAGGTCTTCATATTTCTCCTCCTGTACAAGTCACTCATGCTTGACTTGTGACTTTCAATAATAAAAACTACGCGCTTGTTGTCCTCGAGGCATTCAATTACGAGACGTTTTGATGATCGTCGTGATCGTCATCTGGGGCAAACAACCCTGTTCCTGAATGCATTGTCCGGCCGCCATTTTGAAACTGGAGCGGGAGATGAAATGAAGTTACTATTTCTGAATAGCCTAGTCATTTCTGTTGCAGTTATGCCAATGGCCATAGCGCAGTAGTGTAAGCACCTATGGACTCACCTAATAAATGGAAGATATGACTCAGGATGATAAGAGGCAGAAAGTGACCATTTTATTGATAAGGAGTGGGGTTCTTAATACTGGAGGAATGATGAAGATGGATACGGAGAGTGTCAAGTAAGCGATTAAAGTAAATATTTAAATAATTTCTGGACACGATTCGAGGGACAAATTTTCCACATTTGTCGTTCAGTGAGATGTCTAAGACCTTGAATCTCTTCATCTTGTCATATGATGCTGCGGTGATGTACTTTGTAACTGAATCAAGAGCGCCCATTTCATAAGCGGGCATACTTTACCGAACATGGCAGTTATCTCGGTTTGACCACCTCTCGAGGGAATTTTGCCAGTCACTACTGCCTCTGTTTCTAAGATACCTCTTTATTTCGGGCCCGAATGAAACACGTTGAGCTTGGCCAAGCTATGATCAATGATGTGCAGCATGTTAGTGGTAGAGCAAGCCCTGGCCGGTATAGGCATAGGTCGAGGAAACTAGTATAGAGGATAACATCCAGGAGAGGGAAAAGCTATAGCCTAATAATGGCAGCCCTTGAGATCTAGAATTAGCTCACACAGCTTAAGTCGTCCAAGGGCACTTGGCTGGATCCTTATCTGCTTTGCTTGAAACCCTGGACTAACGGAAAAAGCCGGTCAAAACCTGTCTGAATTCTGACCAAGGCAAAACGACTCCGATCCGGTTCTTTTGCTCACATAAGCATATCTACCTCTACCTCTTGATCTAAGGGCATAATTCACCCTTAGAGTGCAGGAAAATATATCATGCAAATGACCAGTGGTAAAGGAATCACAGGTAATGATTCCAAAAACGTAAAGCTTCAGTTATACAGCAGCAGCTATATATACACACTTAGTAGTACTGCTACGTAACCCGTATCTCCCTCCCGACTGGGCAGAGGGTTATCGATATACGATATAATTGCGTCATAAATAAATGAATGTTAAAAAAGAATTGAGATTATATTGTCCGAAGAATGGCACGCATTTGGTGGCTCCCAAACACTTATTAATAATAATATTCATAACACAGGTGTTTTGTATCCACCAACTCCATTGTCATTATCACCAGTCGTCCTTCAATACGCAGAAAAGTGTACAATAGCAAAAAAAATACGAAAAAGAGAAAAAGTATTATTGTCAGGGAAAAAACATGGCCACCAAAAGTCACACAACGTTCATATCCGGACCGAATTTACAATACAACGCATTAAGAAAACCACATTGCATGTGAATACTTTGAATGTGGGGAAAAACCGACCCAACCGAGTCATGCGTACACGCGCATACATATAAAAAAAATCGGGGGTTCATCGGCGAATGTGAGTCTGGGAGGGAGTTAAAGCTTATCGATATCTAACACAGAGCTGGTACCAAACGATGGCATCTACTAAATGGTACAAGAAAAGGCTACTCACACAATAAACACCTTAGAAGGAACGAATAACGATATGGGATATATGCATATTGAGCTCTGCAGAGACAAGCGAGTTGACCGGATGCAAAACAGAGCAAAGCAGAGCAAAGAGCCAGTCGGAGGGTATGTGAATGAGTATTTGCAAGTCTGCGCGTGAGCGCCGAAAAGAAGGGCGGCGTGAGCACATGCAGGACAGTGACCGGGAAACGATGACTCGAAAGGAAGAAAGGGGTGGGAGGTGTGTGTATATATTCTTGGTCATTCAACGGTGAACGACGGGTCGGTCCCTAATAACCACTTTGTCGTTTTCCAAGAAAAGCAACTGTCGCCCGGGTTAGTGGCGGAAAGGTTCCTTGAAAGGCTCCATAGACCAAATCCGATACAGGACGAGAACAGAAGGAGAATGAGGGAGGAACTCAGATAGTACTGGCTGTACTGGCAGCGATGGTCATCACTGGGGCAACGATTCTAGTTCCCATCATCACGGGCGCAACATTTAATTCCCAAACATTCGGTCCAACCAAAGTGCCAGATAGTCCTCTGAACATATTCAAGCCTTGCAAGAAATCGATTCTCCTAATGCCGTATTTTTCATCTCTCGTTCTCTTCACTAGATCGTCGATTTTGGCAATTCGAGAGTAATAAGCAGAACCAACGGCGTTTCGTGAAGCGCCTATAGGGGCGAAGGCATCGTACTCTTCTGGTGTAACGACTTGGCGGAGAGAACGATGAAGACAACGCAAGACGTCGTATACGGTGACGTAGTCTCTTTGTCCTCCAAAAACTACGCCATCGGGTGAGGAAGCATGGAAAGGGGCCGGAGCGACGTGGATTTCCCATGCGAGGTATGGACAGACAATGAGAAGCGAGGCAAGGGGAGGCTCTGTCGCTGCAGCTACGAGGTCATCACTGGCGACATGATTCATAATGAAGCCATTCGACAGATCATAACGGAGTGGAATATCTATGTCTGGATGAAAGGCAAGGAAGAGATGGATATTCATGCGTTGAGGGGTCGATTTTGGGCCGGCGAAGAAGAGGTCATTGGAGTTGTGGATAGAGTCGTGAGTGAGAGACTGCGAGTAGTGATATTGGTCTGGGGGTGGAGTAGAGACTAGGGACGAATCCGAAGAAGAATCTTCAGAGGGTGGAGAGGAAATTTCTGAGAGCGTTGGCGACGGAGTCCTCGATGAGAACACAACATTAGTGGATGCAAAGTGTACGCGTTTTTGTGTCATGATAGAAAGAATGAGAGGTGGGAAAAGTGGAAGAAGCTGGTTTTTTAGCTGGTTTTTATGGCATTTCCAAATGGGGCTATGATTTACGACGACAGCGACCAACAAGCTCTGACAGAACAGAACAGAGTCAAGTCGGGAGCAGACGGCTCATCGACTTATCCCACACGTGCTCACATAACATGTGACTCTCACCTACCTCGGGCAGCAATTATTATTCAATTATTATTTTACGGTGCCTGCTGGAGGAGAAATATATCAAGATCTGGGGTAAGATCTTGTGATTACTATCCAAGGCAAATCTTGGCCTAGTACGGTGCCACTACTGCTGGAGCTTTGTTTTCGCAGATCGATTTAAATGAACCCCAGAATGATGTATATTTGACATGAGTTGCAACTCGCAGGGGTCTGTCGTCCTTGTGCGTGTGGCAGTAACAGTTTACACTTGCATTGACTCACGATATCTTGCGACGCCGTGTTCTTCACTAAATATAGGACTACCATTTGTCCAATGAGGGAATGCCAGGTCCCAGTGGTTGGTAAAATCAGAGGTAAGAAGATTAGATCTGGTACGCGTGTGGCTTTACAGACAAGTCAACCTATCATTTAAATTGCAGGTATCCTTTGGTACAAATGTTTCATAGATGAGAACAGTAACATATAAGAACGTGCTTCGGCAATGAAATCCCTGGTTTGAATGCCATCCGATGTCGACGGAACTATCCAAGACCTAAATTCATACTCAAATTGTAAGTAGACCAATGACCTTTTTGGTTAGCCTCATCTATTGCAGTACAAAAATGTAGACAACGTTGCAGCGATGAAAACGAAGTGTCAGTTGTTGCATCAAGACGCTGCTTGCAATGCATCTTCTAGCACCCAGATGATACAATATCATCCCAGCAAGGATTCAGATATCCGCATTCGAGGCCAACATTCTGGTGTTTGTGCTCCGCAGCATCATTGGTCTGACATCATAATCATTCGTTTTCAGTTTTCATCTCGCCGGTCACTGATTCCCCTTCACTGGGCCTCCTTTCACCATCTAAATCTTAAGTCCTGAGCGACGTTGACCCACATTCGTCAAATGTAAGTACATGTGACCACTGTTGATGCTTCTTCCGATAGCCAAGTTAGACCCTTTTCCCATTGGAAAGTATGTCCAAAGCATCCACTTAGGAATGAGGGATATCACAAGTCACTCACTATCTCGTCGTTACATGCCAGAATTGATTGTACTATCAGACAACAAATCACTCGTGGTCTTACGAGAGAAGAAATTAGGCTGTATGAATAGACAACCGTATCAATTCGTCTTGAAACAAGACTATCGTGTTGGATGTGATGGGGTAGACGAAAACATCCTGCGGAACAGAAGTTGTCTATGATAAATGATTGTAAGCAGAGTTTCAACCGGCGTGCGCTCCCCACCACCATATATAAAAGCCCATAAATCAAGACCACAGTTGCGCTATATGTACTTCGTTGATACCTCATGGATTCGCCTTTGTATTCCAGGACACCTCTTCGAGGATTGACCACAAGAATGCCTGTATTCACAGCAGAATACGTGAGTATCATCGTACTACTCAGATAGCCAAAGCCCAATTGATATTTCGTACCAGACTCCACTTTCGTCTGGCCTTTGTCCGCTGGGTGGGCCATATTACCCTTTTGTACGTGAACAATCCATTCTCATTTTTCGAGTCGACTAATGCTTGTCTAGACATGTGATGTCCCAGAAACGCCACGACCCAAGGCACTAGATCTTCCGCCCGAACATTCAAGTTATCTCTGCATTAATCAAAAATCAATTTCATTCTCACACGACTCACCAAGATACCCATTATCCAACTCATTATACCCAATCAATCTCATTTCAACAAATCTCACACTCCAACAGCACATTGGATTATGGAACATGGACTTACATCTGCCACTGCATGTCCACACGCCTACAGCACACGTTGGCATGATTATTGCTGACAACATTAATGATTGCATGCACGAGCTCGTAAACGCAGCTGCTGTGATCGAGCTCTTGCGATCACTTGCTGGCGTACCGCTGGAGCAACGATCCTTATTCCTCGGGTTACGCCCAGTCATGCAAAATATAGTTCGAGATGCGTTTCAGGCACGCATTTCAAGTCCTGGTAGGACATCTCATTTCGCTCGTTGCGACACAATGGGGTCAAAGTTCTTCTTTGAAAAAGCTAGTGTTGACGGCAGCCAGGGCACTCGCGTTAGTGCTCGAGTTGGTCCTTCTATAAGCCCAGGTCGACCTCTTGGAAGGGATTTACTGTTGGGTAGTTGTGACGTGTGGGGATTTGAAACGGCATCGTTCAGTGGGTGTGACATTGTCCATATTGCCTAGAATCACCTGCAGTCTGGCATCCGCTTGCTCCTTCTTTCATGCGCCTCCTTTTCTTCTACTCCAATGATGAGGCTTGGCATGCCATGTTGTCATTAGCGATCCTTCTTTTTCGGGTCGAGTTACCATATATCATTTTCGACTTCATAAGGTTGTCTGTCGCTGATTTAGGTTGAATTCGATACTCCATACATCTTCCAGGCGAAGGTCTATCCTGTCAGTGATAACCGTAGATCTTGCAAGACCTATCCAATCCGCGGTGGGGCTAATATTAATGAGTGTTTTATGGCATCACAATAAGATTCGAGCCTGCTATATAACTCACCTGGTTCCAGAAAGTGATTTCCTCAGCAGTGGGGCTGATCAGAAGGGTTACCAAAAGGACACTCAGCTAGAAACAGCGGTCGATTAATAAGCTTTGAGTGTTGAGAATAGAATAGATTAGTAATGATCTGGAGCATGATTACTGAGAGCCTAAGTAACTGCGGGGAAGTCTGGGTAGATTTAGAAAATGACCTGTGGATATCCCTGACTGTCCTCATTAGAAGGGCCGTTCAAATGTGGAACCAGAGTGCTTGGAGCATCGAGCAACAAATTTCACATTGCACCGAATCAGAAGCGGCGCCCGCATTGATGTTTTATCCCATGACTCGGCTCTTTTAGCGGGTCAGCCGCCGAAGGCGGCGGGACTTGCAGTCTGCTTCAATGGCCTGAAAAGAAGGTTCGGCAGCTCACGGAGACTGGGCAGATAAATATGATCCGAAGAATTCCCGAAGAATCTCGAAAATCACGTGCCTTTGAGGTCATACAATGTTAAACGATGATCATGGGAAACAGATACAACTCAGCTGGCCTCGTTGTGCTTCTCGTCGAGAAATCCCCGAAATAGCGGATCATGACAGTACTGCATTCGACCGATCGACATGGCCTGACATCTTATCTACTCCAGTAGAAGGGGTTTGTGGACCAGGTCAACTTTTCACGAAACAATCAAGTATTCATGTAAACATTCAAGCTCATGTTCATTCCATCAGGACGACTACGAGGTATCATACCTGTTGTGGTTGCATCAAATACTACGACCTCTGATCTTCAATCACCATGGAGTCCAAACCTGTACAGACAGCTTGTCAATCGACAAGACAACTGAGGATCACCCGACATGGTGCGAGCATATGATGTTTTTACCCGTAACCCAGATTTCTGCAATGGCTGCACAACAGGTTGTGAGGATTTTTGCAACCTACCTGATCCCAGTCGTGAGTCACAGAATTGCAGCAATAAATGTCGGGATGAATAACAATAGAATGAATGCTGGAGAATGGTGATGACGAGCTGAAAATTCTTGTGCTCCAATAGTAGGATCATTTCCTCTCCTACAATTACTCAGTCCTGGACCCAGATCATCAACATCAAGTCCATGTAACCAGAATCAGTATTAACAACAGTAGATTCTATTTCTCATGGTGTAATACAGCTGGCCGTGGCAGCTGTCTACTATGAATAGATACCACTTGCTCATGATGATTCTACTTTGACTGGCTGATTCATCTGGTGTTTGGATGAAAGAGCGAGAGTTGCTTGTTTGTTTCCTATTCGGCTAGGTCTTATTGGAAGTGGGTCTCGGTAAAATTTGATTACCGGGCTTTTTTCAAGGACATCTGTATTCGGGGTTCACTCATCAGCAGGTGATCAGCATTCGTCCGTAGAGGATGGCACTTTTGTCCAGGTTTCGACCCCCCTTCTCCCCACATACATATGGAGAAGCAATTATCTTCTCCGATTTTACCGTTTACTTTGAAAGGCAACGTTAGGGCTACGGATGGTTGGTATCGTTAGTGATTCCATGACTCAGATCATAAAAAACCTCGAGATGAGGACTGGTGACGATTTGACAAGTATATTACCTGCAGTCAAAGGCTGCTATGTACACATGGTTAGAGAGAGAGGCAGGCATATTTATCCCCAAAAATTGTATCCATTTGACCCTGGTAAAGTTTGATTAAGCTATTTCATCCCCAGATGACTAATCCTCTTATCTTGAGTCTGGCCGAATGCAAGGGCTTCTTGACACTCGGATGGCTTGAGATGCCGTGCCCTTTTTCGGTCGTTTATTCACTCCGAGGTTACTCGTTGCCCATCTCATTCGAATGTGCAAATCCTAGCTGGGAGTATTCTGCACGATCTCATTATGTGTATAAAGGCTAGTGATACTCCTAAACTATATATACGGAAGTGGGTGAGGCCATCTTTTCGAATTCTAATCCTTATCCCATTCTACGAGCGCTGCACGGTCGTCAATACCGCAGTCCTTCCCCGCGCTACAATCACTAAAGTAAGTCATGTAAGTCATCTTACGGACCCGCCGTGACTCAGTCCTGAGTCACAGTAATAGATTTCTGCATCAACCGATTGTTTTATAACGGAGAATCCAACCATATTCTACACTGCATTCGGAAATGGCTTTCCGGTCTCAGACTCATAGTACCCATCCTCATTTCGCATGCATTCCATTACCCTGCCTTTCTGCACAACAACCAATCTTGGACCCGATATTACAACAACTCCGAAACAGAACCATGATGACCTGGTCAGTCTGCGAACATCCATCCACAGCCTTGACGAGTATGACCCTTCCGTACGGTGAGGTCTGGCAAGATCGACCAGCCACATCTCCATGCATCTCCTCCCTGACAATATGGTCAGGACCGACAAAGGATCGGCCTATTGTCATCATTGGGGACCCGTACGTGACGATTGGTGATGTGCTGCGACATGTTTATGTCGCTATTAGGGCTGCAGCTCGGGAGTACTACCAACCTACTACACAGTCCCTTCTACTCCAACCGCACACCCTACAACAGGTTCCTGACATTGATGAACGACAGATGCGGCAGTGGGTTTTATGTTACCTGCAAGGTCATAATGCTTGGAAAGGCCTACGTTTCCACGATTTGGATTCTTGGTGGCTTGATATATGGCGTTGATCCTAGCCTAACTTTGCCCATCAATCACATTCACGACATCACTAGCGGATCCTCTCATATGAACCTATCGGGGCCATCGGATGGATAATGTGAAGGTCGGGACTGATTCGCTGTCGGCCCAAGACTCACAAATCCTCATATCTATTTCGTCAGATCTCTTATCTTATTTTCGTTCGTGCGAACAATTCAGAGATTATGATGGAGCATTAGCGTCAACACGACTAAACATTTTTGCTATCGGTAAATTTTGTGATCTATCATCACACATAGATCCATTTTATGTATAGGGCTCTTGTGTACATTGCCAAGGGCGGTGAATTAGATGCAGCTATGAGTTTACCGATTGTCTTTTAGTAGTATGAACTTGGTCTGAGTCATGCTTATCTGCATCAATAGTTGACGTGAAGATTAGCTGGTTGGTAGTTTTGTATCCATCAAGTATCCGAAGTTTATTTCGAAGTCCTTGATCTATTGGTATATAAATCTTAATAAAGCACTTCCCTTACTGTCATATCTGTAAGATCTTAAGATTGCTTCAATTTTGACCTATCGGGATACTTACAAAGGCTTAGTTAAAGAAACTTGGGATCAAAAGTGAGAGAAAATAGTGTTCTCCTTATATTAAGACAGAAAGACAATAAGACAATGACAATGACAGATAGAACTTAGGTATCTGAGCCGTTGTGAAGTAATTTAACCATAGATTTAATACAGATATAGGAGAACATTATAATTAACCTGATAAATATTTTCTCAGCCATTATATATGCTTCAAGACATCTAAAGTAGGCAAGATGCATTTGACAACCTTGAGGACAGAAATAATCAACTCACAACTCACATCAAGGGCTGTAACGGACCGACAACCAAGAAACTGGATCTACTGGATGATCAATATATGGTCATGTTGAAGCATACTCCATAAATTGAACATATCATAAAAGAAAAATTGGACACAAGAGGCATGTAGGTAAGTAACGAAGATTTATGCGGTGGTCTTGTGGGCTGCCTTTGCTGCTGCTGCTTTTGCCTTCTTTTCGGAAACACGCTTGGCAATAAGGGCACTGTATGATCTATAAATTTTTGATAGAGGTAAGAGAGAGGTGCCATACTCGTATTCGGCCTTATTTTCTTTCTGGCGCTCCAAATTCTGGCGCTTGGCAGTACGAATACGACGGCGGCGCTGAAGACGTTGAGGTGTGACCAACCGCTGAATTTTGGGCCTGGCATTATGTGAAGACACGTCTAAAGATGAGCATGAGACAACGTACGCTTTAGTATATGGCTTTGCGTTCTCCTTCTTCGAACTCTTGACTTCTCGCCTGATCACATACTTGCGAACATCATCCTCCTTACTCAGATTGAAGAATTTTCTAATTTTAGTCGCTCTCTTGGGACCCAACCTCTTGGGCAATACGGAGTCTGTCAAACCGGGAATATCACCCTCACCCTGTTTGACGATGACCAAGGAAAGGACAGCAATATCTGGGCCAACTATACACCCACGAACAGACTTCCTGCGACGTTCACCAGTGCGACGAGTACGGTAGCAGGAATGGCCATCTGAGAGGAGGAGACGGACTCTATGAGGAAGAAGAACACCCTGCTTCATGGGAAAGCCTTGTTTATCGTTACCACCCGTGATACGAAAGATATATCCCTTCCATTCATCGCCAAGAGTATCTCCGGGAACCTCCTGGGATATTTTCTTGTCGTAGAAGATACGGCTGACGACGAAAATGAGATGGACAAAGGTAAGCAAAGCGATGAGACGCACGTTTTTCTTTCGTCATCGACATCGATAAGCTTTTGGTTCCCGGTTGCGGGATCTGAGTATAGTCAGCCAGTATCCCGAAATGCTGCTGGCCGTGCTTACTGGCGATGTTGAACTTCATTCTGTCAGGGGGCAAGTCGGCGAGAACACGGCACACCCTTGAGTGGCTGAAACAAGGTTTGTGCTGTACAGCTGCATCAGCCACATCGGCATCTTCCGATATTACACTGCGCGCATCTACATCACACATCATAACCAAGGTCAAGACTGCATTAATTGTGAGTTTCTAGCTGTGCACGCTTTACAGTCACTGACTCTGATTCAGAGCCACCATGGGTCGCATGCACGCTCCTGGAAAGGGTATCTGTGAGTCCGACTGTTTGTTTTCTTTGCCTTGAATCCAATTTTCTTCACCAGCATCCTCTGCCCTCCCTTATCGCAGGTCTCCTCCCTCATGGCTCAAAACGGCACCGGAGGATGTTGTTGAACAAATCATCAAGCTCGCCCGCAAGGGTCATACTCCCTCCCAGATCGGTGTCATCCTCCGAGATTCACATGGTATTCCGCAAACACGTTTTGTCACTGGCAACAAGATTCTCCGCATCCTCAAGAGTCATGGTACGCCTATTGTCATATATTCTTATTCTCTTTACTCATATACCTGCTCTTCTTTTCTTTTCAATAAAATGCCTTTTGTTTGGGGATAGGACTTGGCCCATCCATCCCTGAGGACCTTTGGCACCTCATCAAAAAGGCGGTCGCCGTCCGCAAACATTTGGAGGTCAACCGCAAAGACAAGGACTCCAAGTTCCGTCTTATCCTGATCGAGTCTCGGATTCATAGGCTTGCCCGGTATTACAAGACTAAGCAGCAGATTCCGCCCACGTTCAAGTATGATTCGGCTACCGCCTCCACTCTGATTGCTTGAACGAGAGCTTGATAAAACTTTGTGTGTTGCACAAATAGGATAAAATATATTTGTTCAATTGAGTGTCTTGTGAGTTTCTAGCAAGACTTTTTCCCACGTATTTTTCTTTCCATTCCATGAATATCCGATTAGCCACTGTACGCTTTTCTAAATAAATATTTCGATCCTTGTCTAGTTTTTCTCAATTCGTGCTAGGTTGATGACCTTCCCGGCATGCAAGCTACTAACTTGCAGAACCTGCCTGAAAACTACTCAATGCGATTCTGTAGGTTTATATCACATTAATTGTACATCCAAGCCCATTCGCTCGTTCATAGGGATATATCATCTCATGTCATGGCCTCAACTCTCATTCGTAGCAGAGGATCATAAAGGTCGCATTGTTGGCTACGTCTTATCGAAGATGTATGTTCTCTCGCGTTTTGACTCTCAGAATTTGTTTATGAATTTGTGGACAAGAGAAGAGCATTCGGATGACGATGCTGATAATGAAGATGAAAATCCAGAACAACCTCATGGTCATGTCAATTCTATTTCTGTTATTAGGCAATATAGGAGATTGGGAATTGCTAAGAAATTAATGCTATTAAGTCGTGTGTTCCCTTTCTTTTTTTCAACACATCTGGGCCCAAATGACGTTTGAACAAATAGAAGAAGCAATGGAAAAAATTTATGGAGCATCGCATTGCTTACTTCATGTGCGAATGTCCAATAAACCTGCAATCGCGTTGTATAAAGATGCGCTTGGATTTGAAGTGGCGAACATTGAGAAAAAGTATTGTGAGTATTTTTGACTCGGATCTTATCTATATTATGATACACGTATATTAGATGGTGATGGTGAAGATGCCTTGTCAATGAAGTTATATTTTGATCCTGAAGGACGTATGTAAAAATAAAAATTTATCATGAATCCCAAACTGATCGATCAGATCGATCAGTTGTGGAAACAGCTTAAATTATCACGCACCTCACGCCAAATTAAGTTGATTGGGTTATCTAATGCAATGCCTGATACAATAAAGGATCGCAGATAAAGTCTTCCTTTTGTGACCATTTTTGTAGTGTTTTGTTGATTTATTACAATTCTTCTTGATATATATATATATATATTTATGGCAATAGATCATCCTTGCTCATATTTGTCCCACAGCCATGAGATCTATCCTTGGAGAGCAAAGTCAAGGAATTTCCCACACAATGTGCTTTATCATTCGTGATCGTCTACAGCCCTCATTCCTCACGTTCAATCTACTTAATCGTTCTTTGACACGACACAGGTAGTTCTTCCCGGGACCCAATCTAACATTTCGACTCATTATTCATCAATGTATAGGACCATTGAGCGACCTCTGTGCCTCTGTTACTTATCGCAATGTATTCACCTTACAATCTCTACGGGTACCCTGTCTTCAAGAATCAGAGTCCTTATCAACAGTCTTCTCCATTCATTTCCCCTGAAGGCTGCAGTCCCTATTGGCAGCCTCCTCCTTTCATTCCTCCTGAACCTTCTCCGTTCATTCCACCTACAAGCTTGGAAACTGAGGGCTCAACCTTTATCTCACCTTATAGAGGTACTAATTCCTCTCTAAATGCAAGCCTCCTGTCTGGTGCCCCGAACACTCCTCTCTATAATTTCGTACCCTACGAAAACTATTATAACTACGGACCAGGAGGTTGGGAACGCCGGACTGATAGCTTCACATCATTTAACAGTTTCATTCCTCCATGGATCGCTAGTCTTCGTCCTCAACGAAATTTTTTAAACGGTGTAGGGTGGCCTTCAACTTGGCTACCTGCACAAGTGATGAGTGGACGCCCTTCAGATTACCTACCAGCACCCTCTGAATTATCCCTTCATCGTCTTCTGAGCGGCAATTCTGGTTATACTCACCTCATCTTTGATCTCTCTTCTCCCAAATTCGATCCTATGATATACCTTGGCTCAAATGCATTTGAAAGGCTATCGGAAGAAGATCAAAAAGAACCAGCAACACGGCCAGGACTGAATCATCTTCGTCTTGAATGCGATTTAGTACCCAAATGGCCGGTCAGAATCGACATACATCCCAATTATTTTCGGGGTCAATTACCACCTCCTAGAGCGTATATCCCACCGATAACATTAGGAGATGTACTATTAAACATTTACAGTCATTTTTCACAGAGAATTAGGCATGAAGATTGGGCAAATTTGAACCTTCAAGATCAAATAGCAGTCACGAAGGCATATACTGCGAGATGTACTGCTTTAGGGAGCGCTGAAACTATTGAGCGAAGTCATGGCGTGAGAAGGATCGATTATACCCGAGGAAAAGTTTGGTTTAAGAGATTGACGAGAGTAGGAGATGGAATGGAAGTGTTGAAACTGCATTTGGACAAGTAATGAGGAAGGATTGACTTTGAATTAGGTGTTGACTTTGTTGATTGTCCTACTGTCATATATTACCTTTTTAGGTTGCAGCCCGATTGAGTCCTTTGGATATGCTGCCCTTCACGTTTGATCACTTCACTGTGGTACTTGACAGGTAATCCCACAATGCCTGCCGTATTACCAATCGGTGATCTACCGTTTCCTCTTACATGGTAGTATGGACCATTTGATTATTCGAACAGCCTGACTTGTGGTCTAATTTTCCCCACGGTTCCGTAGGGGAGAGTGAGTACTCTTGTATCTCACCTTGTCGCACTTCCGACAGAACTGGCTTTACAACTAGTTCAGTATCGAAAAATGGCCTGCCTGCCTTCTGGCGCCTTACCTGCTGTCGATTCTACCAATCTGCAATCCAAACCTTATATGAAAACATCTCTAATGTCAAGTTCTCACCATCAATGTCCGACCTTACGGCGAGGCACCGATAACAATTCATTGAGAATCGAGATCGTAGGATGAGATATCTCGTGGGGGACAAGCGACTGCAAGGTTGTAGAGCTTTCTGTCTACCGAGTTTCCGTGGCTTGTCAGCGGGGATGGGAGACCTAGATGTCGAGGTTTCTTTGTTGCTTCCCTATCATGCTCGTGTCTCTTCCCTTTTCACCCGCCTCATCCTGCTATTTGTCATGTTCGACCACACTATTGTATCGTACAGATCCGCACATACTTGAGAATCTTTAGACGTAGCTCTACTCTTCCTTGCCCATCAAACCCGGATTACGCCTTTGCAATACCCGTTATAAATCCAGTATTTTTTATCTCTGGTTCGATGACCAATCTTTCCCAAGCTCTCATATTGTTTTCCACGTATGTCGACTGCTGAAGTTATCACCAAGTTTGTCAATGCTGCTTATAGTCAGCGTGCACGGTCGGAAGTAGATAAAGATTGTGAGAACGAAATTCATGACTGGAATTTGCACTCATTTTTCATTCTAGATTCAACCACTGTCGCGTACCGAGCGGGCTACACAGCTGAACAACTGTCTATATTGCCGGAAGGTGCAAATCTTGGCCTTAGCTGTGGCTGTCCCATTTTCTCCTCAGGACTTCAACAAGTATGCAATGGTATTCTCTTAGTTTACTGAACCTTTGAAAAAGGTGCACTCAGGGTGAAGTAGTCCTTGATCTGGGTAGTGGAGGAGGTCTCGATGTGTTCCTCGCTGCAAATAAAGTCGGACCAAAAGGTGTTGTGGTAGGACTCGATGCTTCTGAGGTATATAGACCCTTCCTATCTAAGGCACCATAAATGATTTTTTTTGTAGGACATGATTACACTTGCACGTCGAAATGCAGCGTCAAAAGGGCTGAAGCCACCTCATGTTGCTTTTGCCAAAGCCTCATTGGCCGAAGAACTACCGGTAGAACCTGCTTCCGTTGACTGCGTTGTGTCGAATTGCGTCTTGAATTTACTCCCTGGAGAAGGAAAAACAGCTGTATTAAAGGAAGCATTTCGCGTTCTGAAGCCAGGTGGTAGAATGAATCTCGCTGATGTGAATATTTCAGCAGCTTATAACCTTGGTGTAACTCAATTCTACGTCTATTTTCAGGTTATCGCCCTTCATGAGATTCCAGCAGATCTTAGGAATGACTTGGAGAGCGTCGTGGACTGCATTTCGGGTGCTATCTCTGAAGAAGAATATCGCAGCCTTCTTCAAGCGGCGGGTTTCATCAGTGGGCGGGACTGGTCTGGTAATGATAGCATGAATTGACTATTTGGTCGTAGATATCTCCTTTATCCAAGAGGGGGAGCTTACTGCGTGCGGCTCGGGATCTGAGCGGAAAAATTCATCAGTGTCTCTTAATCAAGAAACGCTTGTAAAGAAGCCTAGTGACTTCGTCAGTATGTCTCTTCTGGCGGAACACGAGGGATCTTTAGATCATTGACAATAATGCTAGCTTCTTATCGAATTTCAGCATCCAAGCCTTGCAATTCGGTTGAAACGATCTCCCCTACGGTTCTCAAGAATTGGTGGTATGCTTATCCGGAGGTCAAATCAACGCCAGGTGCTCTCACGACAGAACAAGTAGCTGCACTAATCCGTGACCCGAATAAAGGTAGTACAGATTTTACAGTTATTGATGTCAGGCGGAATGATCACATGGTAAATGCTTTACCAAGAATAGTGGGGTTTTATTAACGTTGATGTTGATCACTGATACTCAGGGTGGTCACGTTAGAGGAAGTTTACAGTGCCCAGCACAGTCCTTCTACGATGATCTACCTGGATATTTCGAGAGATTCAAAGATAGCAAGAAAATTATCTTCTACTGTCAGAGCTCGAACGGACGCGGACCTCGCTGTGCTGGCTGGTGATGTTATCCTTATATAGAAGCCAAACAATCTGTTGATACGTGATATAGGTACCAGGATCATCTCGACTCTGTTGGGTATACATCATCCAAGGCCTACATTATGGCAGGGGGGATTAGAGAATGGATGGGGAAATTCCAAGGAGAAGAGGATCTTGTTGAGTATGATTGAGGACGGTTAGTTTCAAATCAAATTTGAGATGTGCACTGCCGGATTCATAGTATAACGAACTGATTTTGTGGCATACTTGATTGAGGTATCTGGGTGGATGTAGACATTTGGTCCAGTCCTCTGGTCTTCTGGTTCAGGGCATGAACCTGCGGAATATCAAGGATCAACATCTAGCCTTGACGGGGGGTCCAGGTATTGAGAAAAACCCAGTATCTAAGAGGATAGTCTCACAAGGTTAATAGTTCAATACTGTGCATGTGGTGTTCAAACAAAATTAAAGCATTATGGAAATACAATTTTGATAATGGTCAGGCAATAGTTTTATTGTTGGTTATGGTATGTCGAAGGTTGCATGTCTTGGCGAAGTTCTAAAGGAAATATATTCTGGTAGTAGATTTTTACCCACGATATAGGACAATCTATGCATATTGAGTTTATGTTACATAGGATGATGGTGCCATTCTACTATGTCTCTGTAAGCCCTAGATCTCTTGCTTTGATCAGCATAGCCTGCATTGAATGAAAAATAGTGAGATTGTGAAGGGTGGTGTTAAGCTAAATCCTTTACGAGTTGTTTGGATCCATATCTAGCAACCAAGAAGCCGCCAGCACCATACCATAGCTAGAATATTGTCCATCAGATTCGCTTGCTCCGGGAGTCGTAGAACCTACCGCCGGGTGCCCGGTTGGCCTGTACACTTGTCTCAGTTCCCCTTCTTCATCAAGGCCCCAGAATCGACCGGCACGTTTCATTGTCTCCTCACCAAACATTTGAACTAGGTTTTCATGTATTGAATGATATCCAGTTCTGTAGGGATCGCGCTCAAAATCATACAAGGCATTGAAGAAGGGTGCATACGCGAAAATAACTGCATCTGCAGGGATTTCCGAGCCGTCTGTCATAATGACTGATTCTTCCCGCATTTCAGCCACTTCTACACCGTGTTTTACTCCTACTCGGCCACAAAGAATAAGTTTCGCACATCCTGCGTCGAGCACTAGATGACTAGATCAATGAATAGAGATTACAGCCTGGACCTCACTCACTGAAGCCTGTCGATACATGAGTTCATTTGTGGCGGATGTCTATGGGTGACACACCTCCGAACCTCTCCAAAACTTGGAATTCTGTCCCTTCTCCATCCGCTCCATCATCAATTACCATGCCTTTCTCCCGGAGCCCCTGATACATTGCTGCGTATTTCCCAGTCTCTCCGCCTCCACCAGCCTTGATAATTTTGCTATTTAATCTTCTGAGGTTGATAGGTGTTGCTTCGGCCAAAAAGTCTGCGATTTCGACTGGTATTGAGCCATCATCGGGCCAAAGCTTGTTCTCTGCATTTCTGAGAATCTCTGCTGGTATGAGAGTTGACGGTGAACGCTGGACTAGGGTGATGCTTTCAGCACATGTCGACAAATCTATGCAAATATCACCAGCGGTATTGCCAGCACCGACTACAATGACGCGCTGATTTCTATATGGTTCTGGTGTCTTGAAGTCTACTCCATGGATGATAGTCCCTTTGAATCTTTCAGAATTCGCTACACGAGGTATTATCCTGGATCCCATAGTTCCCATGCAGCAGATAATGTGAGCGGGGTGAAGAGTGATTCGATTACCAGACCGATCAATAATAATGGACCATCGTTTCGCAGTGTCATCGTAGATGGGGTGACAGTCTTGTGCAGGCCTTGAGCTGGTCCACACAGTCAAATCCTGTGCATCGGCATAGTGTTCCATCCAATTTGCAAGTTTATCTTTAGGGGTATGAAGTGGCCAATTTTGAGGATAACACTGATAAAGGACTTGAAATATGACGTGAGAAACTTCGGTTGCGGGTGCAAAAGATACCTACACTGATCATGTGTTCGTGTAGTATGTAAGGTCAGAGATTCATATCTATTCCGCCATTTATCACCTAAACGGGGGTGCTGGTCAATTGCCAGTGTCGGTATATTCATTTGTTTGAACCTTGCTGCAACCATCAGCCCAACGTGTCCTGCACCAACTGCTTGACTTGAGTAATAACTGAATAGAAAATCTCGATCAGCTCACTGATGAGAACATGTGGACTTTCTTCGATCCTTTTCCGTCTGTCAGTGATAACGACGGGCCAGGGTATTGTATGACCACCGTAAATTCCTAATTCTCGTCCGGATTCCTCGTGTCCTTTGATATTGGTAGCATTCACGTACACCGTCAGGGCTCTCCAATTCTCATCCTCATCCTGTGAGAGCTGTACATAGCCCTGACCCCACTGAATTGCGGTTTCGAAGAGGAAACCAGCTTTAATTCCTTTATGTTGTGGAGTAATGTGAGCACATTCTGGAGACAAAAACATCCGGTTATCAGGACGGAAGTTGGAAAAAGACCTCGTGGAAAGATTTTCTGCAAAGTGTCGATGTATTTTATCGCGGCCATACAGAGTCCTCTTGTCCCAACAAAAGATCTGACTTTCACGGAGCCAACCATCGGAAAGAAAGCAGTCGGCAGCTGCATGAGCATCTCTCGCTTGAAGGGCACGGGCAAAGGCAAGTAACCAGGAGGACACGACTACGGAGGGGTCCAGAGACATCTTGCTTGTCTCGGTACAAAGTGGGTCGAGGATGCATCGTCTACAGTATATTAAAAGTTTTGATGACACTGCATCAAATCAGGTGGGCCAATTACTAAATTCTTTCACAAGAGAATTCGAATCGCTTGACTTGAGACTGTTAAGCAAGCTGGAGATGCGAAGTATCTCGCCTAACGAATGGAGATACAGTATTGTAGGATATTGCAGGAACCAAAAGTAATTGATGGCAATCCGAGAATGGTATAGTGTAGCTTCAGAGATATGTTCTGATTGGGAAGTCACACTCTGCCGACCCGTCTCACTGTGTTAGACTCAGCTGCTGCTGTATCCCATGTTAAATATACACAGATGTCTGAGTTCAGTGTTGACTTGGACTGGCACATAGGTCCTTCTTCACCAGACATCTTGACAACAGAATAGTCTTCTGGGACTGCCCCAGCAAAGAGGAATAGCCCCCGCACAAGAGAGCTGACTCTGAATCCAAACTACCACCAGCCCCAACTAATGTCTTCCCCTGTAGAACATCCTGGGAGTGCTGCCGCAAAGAGGGATGTGAGCTAGTAAGCCTATGACGCATGTATTTTTAGGCCACGGATTGGGAAGGCCACCAATTCCTTGAACTCATAGACAAGGATGGCTGCATCATCGAGCAATCATACTCTAAGGGAGGTGCATGGCTCACTTCTCTAACTCACCCTCGCTCTGTGCCAGGGCAACGCGCATGATTACAAACCACACTCCCACCGGCAAATATCATCAACATATCATCAACGCTTTTTCCCTCCGAGCCCATGTGACAACACCACCCTTGAAACCAGAGAACGCATTGTCTATAACTGCCATCTATACGACAAGTTGTGAAGACTCATTGATTCGTCACTCAACTCCCACCTTATGTTCCACAGGCAAATCCCAGTGCCTCTGCTCCCAAGACAACGTCTCCTAGATGATACCTTTAGTCCGTACATCTTCCAACCTGCTTCTGTAGCTAGTTTTCCCCTTTCCATCCAAAGCATCACCAAGTTCTTGATGCCTAATTCTGATTCTATCTTATTTAAGTAGTTACATGCTACTCGGGTCTGCCATCGAGCCCTGTGTAATAAATCACTAATTGTGGAGGAGAGTGTTTGTTGATGGAGTTTTTTGTGGTAGTGAGCACCCAATCTCTACAGTGTACTTGGGACATTCAGCACTTGCTATTTTCATGTATGGTCCCCCTGAGGGAGAGACCACTGGTTGGCAGCAACAAGATGGGAGGATAGGATGCTCTGAATTCTTGATGATGCAAACCAGTGGCCTCTCCCTCTGGGGGACCATACATGAAAACAGCTCCGAATGTCCCTAGCACACAAATAGATGATCGGCATCTGAACAACAGTGGCATCGGAAAAGCTGTGGACTCGTTCAACAGCTCTTGTACTTGTACACACACGTGAAGTAGCATATGTCGGACGTCAAGTTCCTGAAGCTGTTTCCGAATAAAAACAAGTCTCGTAATGTCAGCAGTAGAATTGTATGTCCCATCATGTACAATAATAGTGCTGATCACCTTTCAGGGCCGGCAAAAAACGGGTTTTCCTATGATGATAATATCACCAGCTACCCTCTCGTTTACAATTTCTACACCAACCAACTTGGTCTTTCCTCCAAGGAAATCAACTCTACGAACCCCTGCTCCCCAACCTCCGCCCATATCGGTGCACCGTTTTTCGTAAGCTCGGGTTGCTTTTCGTTGAGTACGACTTCCGTTTCCAAGCGAATTCCACTCAGCCTGCGTAATACGAACTGATAAGGTAGCATGGATGGCGTAAAGGACATCGAGGTTTGTGATAGCCTCGGGAGAGTTACCTGAGCTGCTGGGAGGGCGAGATCTTCCTGAACCAGTCGAAGTTGCAGACCCAATATAAAAACGTTTTCCAGAAGAACGGCCAGTGGCCATCCCAGAGATATCGACACCTGCGGTCGCTATAATGTACCAAGGCAACTTTTCGCATTTGAGGACAAACCGACCATAGGTAGGTGGCTCCGTAGCCGGTTGAGTCAGTGTTAATGATGGAATTGGCGAGTGGGTGTGGCGATCTACGACTGTACGAGTAGAAGGTGGATATACGATGTCAAAATAAATAGGGGCTCGTTGGATTCGCCCATAACTTAGAAGTGGGTGCATGTGAACTGGTGTCGAGTGGTTCGGATTCTGGAAGGAGACATGTGCATCTATGGAGGTGACAAAATATCTCATTAGGGTCCCAGTACAGAAGATAGATAGCATACGTTGGCCAGATTTTGAATTGTCGGCACCAGACAGATTATGTTTGAGGACGGACTTGAGTTCGTGCCCTGTGGACTGAGTGGCAACACTACCGGAACTTGAGGCTTGTGAAGGTGCATAACGATAGGGAACTGGATTGTTTGAGCACATAGATTGGGTAGAAGATTGAACACTACTAAAAGAACTTGTGGGATTGAATGCCGGCTGCTGGATGAGGGTTGCTATAGTCAGAATCTGTGAGGCACTCAGAATTTGGAGGTAGTTGTAATGACACATACGTCGTTCAGTTCTGTGACTCGACGATCGGTACAAAGGTACATTTGTGTTTGCACCATCAAGAGAATGTGTTGCATGGTGATTCAGATGATGAGGATATACACTCCGAGTTCCCTCGCTGTTGTTGTCCAGGGTATACCGCAAAGGTGACGGACCAATCGTTCTAGAGGGTGTCAAGCTATTGCTCCGTTCACGAGTAGTGGTCTGGATTGGTGCAGGAGGTATATTTCCAGGCTCAGCGTAAATGTACTTGAAGTGCTTGGATTTCGTAGGTGATCCAGAACATGAGGGTGATTGCGACTCATTACTTCTGCTACTCGATGTATTGATGCGGCGAGCACTAGAATTAATGTGATTAGCATTGTCGCGGCCCCAAAAGATGCTCTTCAGGTAGGACGTCATTAGATGTCAGAAACAAACTAGGAAACTCGTAGGTGAGTGGCTTATGTAGAGCTCGAACTTTCATTCATGAGGGTGGGAGAAATCAACAAAGAAACAGCTCTCGTGATGTCTTTATCCGATGCAGGATTCTAACACCGATGTGGTAGGTGATATTAAGTCACTAGGACTGCGGTGTGATAGTGAATGAAACGGTGACGTCCAGCAGCGACAGGCTGGCGAATCACAGTACGCATGGAAAGATCCATACTCTAGCCAGTCAAGAAGAAGGCTTCGTTGTAGTTGTATGAGGTAAGGGACTACCGTAGAAAGGTAGGGTCCTAATGGCAAGAGGCAAACATGCTTTGATGGAAGGCAGGTATAGTTGTTTATCAATGTTTTTCCTCTTGACAACAAATCTGAAGCGTGCTTCAAATTGAGAACTTTGGACTGCCTATGTCAGACACAAAAGTTCTGCCATGGATTTGATGCGAAATTGCAGGGTCACTCGTAGTATGAAGCCGGTTCACCTTAGTGACGACCCCCTCGTGTTTTTCAGTTGAGTAATTACGACTGCTACCTTTTTATGATTAAAATACATCAAGTGGGCAATCTTCTGAACAGAATGGGATATATAGCTCTCATATATTGCCAACTGTTGTGGCATTAAGAAATTATGTAGGTGCAAACCACCACAATGTGGTAACGCCAACCGGAAAAGTATATGTTGCCTTGTATTCGGGACCGTTCAATGGGCAAATGAACAGCTGAACACACACGTACCTGTTTACCACGAAATTCGATAGTAGTCCTAACTGGAGTAGGAATCAATTTTCCATTCACATTGTCATCCCCTAGAGATAAGAGAGTAGTAAACACAGCGACCTTGATTTGGCCTGATTCACCTACAGTTGAGAACAACAACAGAGAACCGATCCCAATCACTAGGTGAAACCCTTCCCGTCACAAAAGCAGAGACCCTGAGAGCCCAGGAGAGCGAACCGCCTACGTTGACCCCTATGCGTTGACCAAAAGGACCACCACTATCTTTGGGTAATATAGCCTTTGAGGCCTGGGCCATGGCGTAAACTGTAAGATACAGGAATCATAGATTGTACCAACGAGGAAATCACAAGACCTACATTCTTGGTTCAACTCAAAGCTTCCATCAGAGTTAACGGTGACAAGAGGACGACATGGTAATGGGCTGCAGCTATTTGTGCCAGGTAATTTAGGGTTCCCATTCCCATCCAATGCAATATTCCACATCAAGCCCTGAACGTATATTTCTGTCTATGTTCTTGGCAAGAGAAACATCACAACTTACACTTCGAGCGCCATGGGAGACGCTGCCTACCCATCTAGAAACGCATTTTCAGCTAAGAAACCAAAATTTCATAAAAAAAAATGGACTACAGATTGTCGAGATACCACTAAAAAGGCAAGGTAAGGCAATTTGGAAAGATTGAGGGAAGAATGGTACCACTTTAATGTCGTCCCACCAAGGAGAGCCAAAAGTCCCACTACATTCTGTGAAATACACTTCCTGAAGCAAGGCTTCAGTAAGCTTGTCTGCGTATACATCCAGTCAAATATCACCTTGTTCGGGAATGCACTCGTGAATGCGTCCTGATTAGAGACAGATCCTGCATAGCAATGGAATGCGACACCAGCAAAGGAATTTCCAGAAGCTTGCATCTACAAGCACAAAATGAATTTTAGTTCAGTGCAGAGAAGGCAGCTCACCAGCTGAACCGGATACTGACCAGCAGTATCCCAGTTATGCTGTAAAACGTGGTCAGTGTGACAAGAAGAGATGGGGAAACAATTTACCTCGTAGCCTACAATCTTCACATGAGAAAGGCCATTGCCATTCAGGAGCCCTCGGAGCGCAACTCCTATCTGCCCCTCTACTTGAGGAGTCATGGAACAGGTTGGATAAGTAGGATTGCTATTTTGAGGTTCATTCTAATGCAATACAAGCATTAGATAGCATCAGGGTACCAAAAAAGTTACATGCCTGGATACTGATTGCGTAGACGGGGATTCCTTGTTTCTGAAATCCCTGGACTGCTTTCAAGAGGTAGTTTGGATCTACATACTATAAGCCTCAAGGGTAGAACTCAAAGCAACGAATCGAGACTTGCATACGCTGACCAGGTCGGATCTCAAAGAACCTCCGTTCATTGTTCCGGCCGTCTTCATCCAAGCCGGCTAGGCAAAGTCAGCGACCTATGTGTCAGCAAGAATCAATTACTCTTACAGGAGACCAGGGTAATATGTGGACCTTGAGATAGCCATTGACTACCATAATATCCCTCAGCACGCTGAATAAATAAGAGGGCACACGGTTCATGTTGAAGTTGCTGAAACTGGTATCACCATTTGAATCATCGAGGCTGTAAACTGTGCACATTATCATCGATACCGAGTATGAATTTAGCTACTTACGGCTGGCTGAAAAATCGGTAGCACCGATTGGTACTCGAATGTAATTGAGACCAGCTCCACCAGCCCCGTCTGCTGGATTGAACATGGCGTTCAATAAATTCCGGTAATTTGAGGGATTTTGGCTCTAAAAACGACCATTTCGACTTGATTTTTGTGGGTGAGATAATGTCCATACCTTTAAACCACTCAGGGTTAATGCAGATGAATCAGCTGAGACGTTTTTTAAACAGAGACGCTGGACGGAAACATTTTACACGGACTTAATGTTCCACCAAAACCGGCCATAGATTGGAATACAGAATCATCGTTGATAACTATATCAGCATCTGCAATAGCACCAGGAGGAACAAAGTTGATAGGGTCCGTGCCAGCACTATTCGGTCCCACTGAACTGAAAAGAATAGTTTTATCCCAAGTCGTTTGCCACTAGTTGCAATGTCATGTCAGCAATGATTATTTAACTTCAAGAAGGAGGATGTCAAACAATATCCCAGATCTGCTGTGAAGTGGCCAAGGTCACTAGTATAAAGAGTGGGAATAAAATGAGATGAAACATGACTGTGTTTCCCAAGCTCCATGTCCACCCTTTAAATCCACTGAGCATTATGGCGATGTTCCTGAACTCGACAGCTCAGCAGAATCTGGCACGCAGATGACCACCTCACGAGACTATGCAAAGCATGATACAGGAATCTTTGAAGCGAACAGAGAAGGAACGATAAGAGCGCTCTGGCAAACAAGCATGTACAGATGGGGAAGAGGGAGGAGACTAAAACAGCTGCAAGGACATCGGAGTTCTCATGACCTTATCCTTTATGTGCCGAATAGCTGTCTTGGAGCCGTGATGTCCGTGAGTCAATTGACTGAGATTCATGGGTCACACATAGTTCATGGTCAATTGATGCAAAACACATAGGTATAATCAAAGCTTCATTGGATTGTTGAGTGTTGACACAAGTAGACCCGGTGAAAATTGTGATACCTATAAAAAGTCTTGCGGACTGGTATGAACAGAATGCATGTATTCAAGCAAACGACAGTGAAGGCATGAGCACAGAAAGATGAAGATAGAGAGAAACAGGCTTCACTTCCAGCAGAATGGTCAGTAAAGGAGCGAGGAAGAGCTAAAACCAAGGAACATGTGAAATGATCAGTGATTAGGTAATTACTTTGCACATTAATCACTGGCCCAAGAACGATGACAATAATGCTAATAATAATACAGGAGCAAAAACGACGATAGTTACCCAAGGAACCAAAGCCTGTGGTGAGACTGTGATATGAGTACAAGTATGTAGTGAAAGAAATGAAATGAAACGAGAGTGTTTATAATACACCTGTAGGCAACAGAACAAGCAACAGAAAGCAAAAGAGAGGCAAAGGTCAATACTGATAAACCAAGGTCTAAGAAGTCTAGGGATTGGCGAAGCGGATGGTAGGTGATGAATCAGTATAATTGAGAATTTTATGCTGAGTGTTCACTTGTTGCTGGCCCCATGATGAGGACGATCGCTGAGGGCCTTGCCAGCCACTACCTGAGCCCGTGTAATAATCACTGTATTCACCGGCCCAGCCGGTCAAGGATGAATAGGTCGATGGTATAAAGGTCGAGTTAGAGACCATGGAGTCATCCAGTGGGAAATAGGGATGAGTATCAATAAGAGGAGGTGGAGCAAAGTGATGGTATTCAGTGATAGGATCCGTGATCACCGTGCACATGCCGTTTCTGCCGGGATTGCGAGTCCATTGGAGATCGTCACAGCTGTGATGATCTGGCATCTGAACTGGGGTTATCAGTGATTGGGCTTCGGGATCTTGTTCATAACCCAAACCGTCTGTGGTAGCGGCGGGACATGTTGTGGGCCACCATTGGTGGTAGCTGGAGCTGGGGGCAGTGTTGGGCCACGTGTCAGAAGGAGAGCACAAGGGCACATGGGAGGACTCTGTGTCGGTATTGGGCTCATGGTCGGGGTCGGGGTCGGGGTCGGTGTTGGGCGGAGAGTGGCGCTGGGTAGCCTGCCACTGCTCGAGAGCGGTGGCGAGATCAGCACCAGACATTCCCTGCCTGACGAGGTCAGCGATCTTTGCGACACGAGCATCGTCGTCTGGCTCTGGGTCACGGGCCTTGGATTTTTCCTTCCTGCGGGCAGGGTCAGCGTTCTTGGAGGTGCGTTTTCTCGCGAGAGCATTGGTTTCAGGGGTCCAGCGCCAGTCTGGATAGAGAGAACGGTGCTCTGCCTGAGCCTGGCGAGCCTTGTCCTCCCACACCCTGCGTTCAACAGGCGAGAGCGCCTTCCAGCAAAGACCTATAGGGGTTGTAAGGTTGGATCAGCGCAGCAAGGAGCAAACCGACCAACGATCTTGGAGAGCGTCGAATGGTTGCCTTCCACTCGGCCTGGAACCTGGTTGCTGCGCACAAATGACGACCGGAACAGAATAAAAGCATTCGGAGGCCGAGGAATGTGTCCTCCTCGTCTTTTCTCCCCATCGCCTCGTCGCGGAGGCATCACCTACCACTGTTCCCACTCACCATCTTTATCCTCAATCAGGTCCTCCTTTCCCACGATGATTTTACAACCTGTGACTTTGAACACTGGGAGCTCTCAGCCACACAATTTTTTGTCATTGAGGATTTTGGATTGGTTCTATATATTAGCTTATGAAGACTGTAACAGATATGGAATGGGATTTATTAAACCTTCACAAAATCAGAGTGCATTGTTTTTCAGGGATTTACAAGCCAAATATCAAATCCTGGATTCCCAATAGAGGTAGCGGCACAGCACACATTCTGACAAGGTTTTTATTTGGGCCTCCAGCCCATTTATAGTAAGGGACAAAACTATTTGAATGTTCTTGCAGAAATGTAAGTCTGCAGGGGATAGTTAATATATATTAATAATACTCTAGTAAATTAGTATCCTCACCTCAGAGGTCACCTATCAAGGTAAATGACTGAGGGGAGGAATGTATATGAGAAGGTTTATAAGTAATTTGTCCATTGTGTTATTAAGGAATAAAAGAAAACAATAAGAGGGCTGAAACATGCTAAGAAATTGGTTGTAATAACAAACTTAGTCAAGATGATTGATCTATCACACTCAACATTATGAGAGAATGAAGAGGACTTGATAGAGTTCTTCTGTGGATTGTTTTATCTACTTATACACAAATGTTATTTGTCTATGTATATACTTAAGTAATTTCTGATGATTCTTTTAGAATTTTCTATCATGTGACTAAATTATATGACTCTTATCTTATCTAATCTCATTCTATTTTTAGCATGCTTCATCCAAACCATTAGAGAAAAGTTCTTACTTTTTCTATCTCTTTAATCATATAATCTTAGGACTAGGCTGATTCATAACATTAATATAAGATATTTGGGGTAATATAAAATGGAGACAACATAGAGCTCTAGTATTAGGACCAGCAGGACAATCCCTGATCCCCCTCTAGGGTTATAGAGGTTAAGATGAGAAGAACTTGATAGAGTTCCTTTATAAATTGACTAGCTATTTATATAAGTATATGTGGCTGTGGCTAATCTATTCTAAGAGTGACTACAGTATCTATGTGCTACCATCTGTCAAGTCCTGAGTAATTCTCCATGTTAGACAGCTTTTGCTCACATGTTTTCCTATATATGGTGGCTGCCTGATTGGTGTGTGATCAACCTCAGATCATCACCTGATCTCTCCCATGCTTGTCCTTTTATTATTCATGATGTTCCTGCATTGTAGTCATTATATCATGATGTCATTACTAGTTAATTAATTAAAGAAAAAAAATAAGTACTAGAGCAAATCATGATATTATCCCCTTCTTAAGGTTCATCATCCCTGATGAGCATCCCTATTATTAAATTTTTATCAATTTAATAATTTTTTTTTATTAGCTTAAATTTTTTTTTTAATGCTTTATAGCATAGGGTTATATTCTCTAAGTGTTTGCCCGATGCCTGTGTTGTTGTTGTGATATCATCATACTTGCTGTGTTACTCCTATGTCACTCCACAGCTCGTCTTCTGACTATAGTACTCATACCTTCTACTATATCAGTCATACCTCCTATAATTGCCAATCTATTATTGTTCTCACACTAGGTGGCTACTCCCTGTATCCACCTCCCCTACTATTCCCTCTTTAAAGATTGATGTCCTGGCAATCCCTTTCTAAAAATTTTTGGCTATTTTTCTACTATTTTTTTTAATTCTTTTTCTTGTTATCCCTTCCTCAGAGTGGTATAAAACATCTGTCCCCTGGCATTTTCCACTTTGTTTTATTTATTTTCTAATTTTATAAATAAATAGAAAAATTATATCTAGCTATCTCTCTTTGAGGACTTATGCTCTCTCTGCTAATATAACTAAGTTTTTGGAGTTTCCCAATCCATGCAAAACTTCTGTTGGTACTTCTAGCACAGTTTGAAAATGTAGTAATAATACACTAAATATAACTTAGCTGGACCTTGTTAACCAGTGTAAAATATCTACTATTACTAGACCTCTGTTAATGTTATGAATCGTCTATTCTCTCTAAGTCAATATTTATTTTATTTTATTTTATTTCGATTTATCAGATACATGAGAACTTATTACCAAATTGGGAATGGTGACTCAATAGGGAAACATGAGAGAAAGCTAATGTGTACAAATAGATATTTTGTATAAGTAGTATAAACCAATTAGCAGGAACTCTAACAGGTTCTCTTTGTCAACTCTGACTTAGAGTGTGATCTTAAGCTATCTCAGCTGATGGTCACTACAGTTAACTGGTCTTCACACTATTTCTATCTCCTCAGCTTGTCAGGCTAGACTCTCCTCTTTTACTGCTTGGGCCAAATCTTGTAGGTCTTACACCACATATCTCCAACTGCTTAATCCAGGGTCTTATGTTCTTTATCCTCTACTGAATCAACTACCACACAATTCCCTCTAACTAGGATATGTCCTATATCCACTCTATCTCTCTAAATTATTGGCTCTGTGTTGAACCGCTGACTCTAAATTATTGGCCTGTATTAGCTGCCAATTTCTTTCTTCTAAGGTTCTGGTTATTATTGGCAGCATAGCCTAGACACAATTCTCTCTTCAGGATTTATTCCTCCCTCATCTACACTCTCATTTGCCCTTACCTATGACTGAGGCTCTTAGGACTTCCATGGCATCCTACTTATTTGGACTGACCATCTTTGAGGACTTAACTTGCCCTGGCTACTCTGTGTAGTAATCCTAAGTTGCGATAACCTTTAGATTACACTCTAAGTCAGAGTTGACAAAGAGAACTCATTAAAGTCCTTGCTAATTGGCCTAGTTACTTATACATGAATTGGTATTTACTAGTATTTGTCTACTCAAATTATCTCGTGGACTTCTTTTAAGTCATAGTCTCCTGCGCACTTCATACTATTACATAATAACAGAAAATGAAGAAGAAATAAAACATTCTGCCATCATGGATTCTCTAGCTTGTCTGCTGTTTTATTACACTCTACTTGTTGATTTTCTTTACAACTAAGCTCCTCCAGGTCTTATATTCACTAGCCTAGGCACTTCCACTATACTGGACCCATCTCTACCATCATACACATGATCACGGTGCTGACTCCTGACTGCCTAGGCCAAATCTCACAGGCCTTATGTTTATCTCTGGCATTCACAAATACTCCACCAAGCCCCTTTGATTTTGGGTGTAAGGTTCCACTTCTTGCCCTCATAGTTCCTTTTAATTCTTGGATGCATAACCAATCTCCTCAGCATCCTTTCTCTATTGTCAACTATACTCCACTGGCCCTGTTGTCAAGGCTACCAATCTTCAGACCTTTGATATGATCCAGTTTTCATCTATCACAAATAGCCACTTACTGATTTGTGATTGATTTGAGTTTTAGAAGTTTCTCAAGAGTGTTTGAAGCAAGTTAGAGTAAGCAACAAAATATGTTGTTAAGTCTGAGGTCTAATTCTCAGACTAGGAAGTCTTATATACATAAAGAGATAGTCTATGTGCCTGGACAGAGCATCACATGTATACTGCCTATTGTTCTACATATGGCAGTCCTTTTGTAACTGGAATAGAGATAATTTAACCATAAAAGGAGCAGTCCTTGTTTGTGTTCAAGGATTGATGTGTATCTATGGGTAATAGATCAGTATTATGCCAAACCTTGAGGTCCTTGTATCTCTACAGGATCTTATTGCCCTAAGGTCTATTTATGATTGTCAGAAGTGTATTGAAGAGAGCTTCCATGTGCACATGGAAGTGAATGTCCATGTTTGGCAGTTCCTGAGATATCTGCTGATTAGTATCTGGTACTGATTAACTGATATCTCAATGAGTACTGATTGCTTTGACATATTTTGGGCATTGTTCAAAAGGTCTTCTTAAGGGCTTTTAGACGCATCTTAGACCGTTGGAATTGTGCAAGTATTTGTGGAGATATGGCTGAGTGAAGTTTGTGACAACCTCAGGACACTCTTACTAGTACCTGGCAACCTTTATATCGTTTTTTTCTTTCTTTTGTATTTCCTTGTATTCATCATATAATATTTTTATTTGGTAATATCTCTGCACTTTTATCCACCTCTATCTATTGTGTCTGCCATTGTTCTTTTATCTATCAACTAAACAACCTTGGAAAAACTCCATTCTAGGGAGCTCCAGACAAAGTGACATCTCATTGTTGACTTCTTTTGCATGAGCCTTCTCTTATCTATGTCTACTGGGACACTCAACTTTCACCCAGCTAGACTCCTACTGTCTTACTGACTAATGCTCTAATATTACTAAACTAGTGGGCCTAAGAAGACCACCCCTAATCTAGGTGCCATTATCAGACAATGGCTACTCAGACACCGCAGTAAAGCATAGATGGCTATATTTGCCTATCAGACAATGGCTACTAGAGTATAATATGACTTAACTGCTAAGAACTATGTTGAGAAGATTATATCTCAGACGTCACAGTAAAGTGTAGATGGCTGAGGTGTGATGAAAAGACAATCACTATATATATAGACATCCTCTCCATGCTTCGGGTAATTGTTCAGGCACTTTTGAAGTGTCTGGAATGATGATAGTGATGATGATGGATAGAGTGGAGCTGTAAGAATGTATGGTTGCGTTAGTCCATATCAATACCCCCCCTGGACTGATGCAATCCTTCTGGTATAAGTCCGAGTTTGTTGGCAATACCTCGTAGTGTATCTCATGGTAATGGTTTTGTGAAAACGTCTGTGAGATTTGCACTTAAGGGAGTATATTCAAACGTTATAGCTCCTGCTTCCACTTGTTATTTTGTGAAATGATATTTCACATTGATATGTTTTGTTCTTCAATGATTCTTCCCATTGGTGGTGTTAGCAATAGACCTCTTATTATCAGCAAAGATCTTGATAGGTAGTTGTGCAGGTAGTCCTATTTTGCTAAAGAATTTAGTCAACCATATTGCTTGTGTTGCAGCACATGTAAATCCCATGTACTCTGCCTCTACTGTTGAGAGTGCTACTGTCCCTTGTTGTTTACACTCCCATGATACTGGCCCCCCAGCAACTATAAACACATTCCTTTCTGTCAATTTTTGGCTATCCTTGCATCCTGCATAGTCTGAGTCTACGTATCTTATGGGGTTTAAGTTACCGCCTCCTTCATATGTGATCCCATAGTTTAACATTCCCTTTATGTAGGACATGACATGCTTTAATGCATTCCAATGTGATTTTACTGGATTATGCATGAATCTCGATAGGACTTGGACTGCATATGATAAGTTTGGTCTTGTGGCAACTTGTAGCCACATAATGGCACCAAGTACTTCTCGATAAGGAATGTTTGTCATTTCAGATATGTCCTGGACAGTCTTCACCTGATAGAGTTAATCCAGAAGGCAAGGGTATTGATGTTTGTGCACAATCATTCATGTGGAAGTGAGTTAGTGTTTGTTGGGCGTATGCTTGTTGAGATAGTGTGATGCTGTCTGAGATTGGATTTCTATTGATCTTTATACGAAGAATTAGTCAAGCATTCTCTAAATCCTTGATTTCATAGCTGGATTGGAGTTCATCTTTAGCTTGTATTTCTCCTAATAGTCAATGATGCTTCTAGGATGTCATTGGTCCAAGTCGATGTGATCATTAACTCATCTCCAATAACCCTAGATCTGATCTGTGAGTCTGCCTTTGATCTGTAGTACCCATGTCCCTCGAATGTCCTATTGAGGTTCTCAGCCCAATCGTGAGTGCCTTGCATAGTTCCATATAAGGTTTTCTTAAGTTTTTATACATTATCTGCTCCTCCTTCTTCAAATCCCTTTGGTTGTTTCATGTATACTTCATAGCTGCTGTTGTTGTTCAAGAATGCAGATATGAAATCTACTTGCCATAGAACAAGTTTCCTTGCTGCTGTAATAGCACACACTAGTCGGACTGACTCTAACCTTGCTACTGAGGCATAAGTTTCCTTGTAGTCCTCACCAATAACCTGGGTGAACCCTTTTGCCATAATACGTGCCTTTTTTCTCTCAATAGATCCATCTTTATTCCATTTTATCACGAATACCCATTTAGATCCTACTACATTCCTGTCTCACGGTCTTGGTACCACTTCAAAGACTCCTCTTTCTCTCAGCATGTTAAACTCTTTCGTCATTGGGTCAAGCCACAGGTTTGCTTGTTTCATTGCACTGTGATATATTGTTGGTATTCAAGTCTCCTCCATAGCTTTGGCTAGGTTTGATATTGGTCGATCTAAGTATTTGCATGATTCTCTAAGTTGAGTGGAAGGCTTGGGCTCTCAATGTGATCTTTGGACAGTTGGTATTGTACCTTGCAAGCTTTCTGGTGCTGCCTGGGTTTTCTGTATCCTTTGAGGAGGTAATTGTTCATGATTTAGGTCATAAGAGTCTGAGGGATGCAGCGTCAGGATATCGTGTGGTCGTAGGGCAATACCTGTTGCCTGTTCTACTTCATCACCTTTTTGCACTGAGTGATCGTTTACTTCCCATGTTTGTTGGTCTTGTGTGAGTTTTGCAGGTAATGGATCGTCTTCTATGCTAAACCTTGTGGGTTCAGGTTGGCTTGTGTAGTTCGTTTTTCCTTCTTCAAATATTACATCTCTAGACTTGAACACCTTTGTCAACTCTGACTTAGAGTGTGATCTGAGGTTATCTCAACTAAGGATTACTACATTGCTGGTCCCCAGATGTCTATGTGTACTCTTTCCAGCACCTCATCTTCTCTCGTTCCAGGTTTGTTAAAGGGATGAGTGCTATATTTTCCAAAAATACAGTCCTCATACCTTCTTCTCATTACTAGTTCTCCGTTTGTGTTTAGTCCATCCACTAGCCTCTTTGTTATCAATTCCTTAACTGAGTCCACCCCTGTGTGCCCTAGTCGTCAATACTATGTATCAAAGCTTGCCGCAGGACCCTGTATTTCCATTGCAAATGCATTTGGTTTCTGGTTCATAGTGTCTATTGCATATAACTGGCCAACTCGGGTAGTTGTGAGTATTTTTGTGCCATCTCTTGTTATCATGGCAGCTGAATTGTTATCAAAGAATACATTGGTTCCTTTTTCTCCAAGCTTCGACACTGAGATCAAGTTTGATCTTAGATTTGGCATATGTAGGACTTCATTTAAGGTAACTTGTTATATTTTCCCATCAATCATGGACTCGAGGCTCATACTTCCTTTGCCTACAATGTAAAATGTTGATCTTAAATTAGCTCCAAGGCTAGTAGAAGGGATTTCAAGAGGTAGATAAGTAGAGAACAATGCCCGATTGGTAAAACAATGATTGCTGGCTCCAGAATCGAGTAGTGTGGGCATCGGTACTCCAATTTGATGGTATGTATGTATAGCGTCAACATTGGTGATAGTATCTCTATTGACTACTGATCCCGATCTATTTTTATCCCCACCAGTTGCATTGTTACAACTGTGGGTGGGGTTATCATTAGGAATTTCTTTATTATTCAGGGTTGTAGCAGTGAGTACCTGAAAGTCATTGTCTCCAATTGTCATTAATGCATGTATTTCCTCATCTCTGGTTTGGGATGCTACCATGTTGGTAGTGGTTGTTGGTCTCCACATTCCTTGTTTGGTATTGACAGTAGTACCTCTAGTGCCCCCTCGTTTACTAAAACCTGGAGGGAATTGTCCTTGTTTTCCCCCTCCTTGCCAGTAACATTGCTTGATAGTATGTCCTCGCCTTCTACAGTTTGGATTTGTGCATATTAATTGATTTATTTCTCATGTAGTTGGCCTAGAGATTTGGAGTGCACTGATTTGTTGTGATGGTTGGTGTAGTGAACTCAAGCTAGGGTTAACTTAAGCACACACTCTTTATCAGAGTTAACAAAGAGAACTCATTAGAGTCCTCGCTAATTGGTCTAGCTACTTATATGCGAATTGGTATTTACTAGTATTTGTCTACTCAAATTATCCCGCGGACTCCTTTTAAGTCATAGTGTCCCATGCACTTCAAACTATTATATAATAAAGGAAAATGAAAAAGAAATAAAATAATCCACCACCGTGGATGCTCCAGCTCACCTGCCATTTTATTACACTACCCCCCTCTCAAGCTTCCTTGTCCTCGAGGATTTTACAACTCACTGTCCCAATCCCCTATGTTCCCCATTTCATCCTCTTCTTGTTGTTTTATCCGTAAGAACAGATTACGGCTTACTTTAGCGAATGGATTCCTTTTCCATCGCTGCCAATTTTCTTCTAACTTCTTCCAATACTCCTGCTCGTATTTCTTCTTCCCCCATCCATACAATAATTTTGCCATATACTTCCCTGGCAATCCCCTGTTATACATGTTTTTCCCTTCCTCTCTCTCCTGCCACTGTGTTTCTTCTTCTTCTTCTCTCCTGTATTCTTTCTCAGACTCTTCTACTAATTCACTTGCATTCTTGAGATTTTCCCTACTCTCCCAAGTATCCTCTTCTGCCGTGCACCCTTTCCACCATACCAGGTATTTATCCCTTCCTCGTACCCGTTTTTTATTCATTATCTGTTTTACCTCCCACTCTTCCTCTCCTTTGATTACCACAGGTTGTGGTATTTCTTTCTTCTGTCCCTCCACCTGACTGGTGTATCTTCGTACTCTACTTACATTAACTACCAGATGAATTTTTATTGTACTCAGTAGTTCTAATTCTATAGCATTCGTTGAAACTATCGACTTGACTTTGTAAGGTCCGATGAATCTTTCTGTAAGTTTTTCCATTCTCCTACCCACCATTTGGTACTTGAGATCCTTGGTACTGAGTAGTACTAGATTTCCCACTCTATACTCTTCTACCTCTTCTCTGTGCCTATCCACATATTTCTTCATGTCCTCCTGCGCCTTTCCCAGTGCTGCTTTCGCTTCCTCCTGTATTTCCTGCATCCTTTCCACGAATTTGTTCACCTCCTCAAACTTCCCCTTCTTCCTGAGTTCAAATCCCATGTGAGGGTCTCGTGCATTGTTTGCCATGAAGGGTGATACTTTTGTACTTGTCTGCACCTTGTTATTGTAGGCAAATTCTGCAGTTCCCAACCATTCCGGCCACTGTTCCTGACGATGATCAATGAACATCCTAAGATATTGTTCTAGTTCTTGATTCATCCTTTCTGTTTGTCTGTCCATTTGTGGGTGGAACGCTGTTGATAACTTGCTATCGATTCCCAACATCACATTCAACTCTCTCATTACTCCTGCTGCAAATTGTGGCCCTCTATCCGAAATAATACTTTCTGGTAAGCCATGTAGCTTCCAGACATTATCTCTGAACAATCTAGCTAGTCCCCCTGCTGTTGTCTTTTCTATAGTAGGTATGAAATGTGCCATTTTTGTTAACCTATCTACTACCACTAAAATTGAATCATATCCTTGGGCCAATGGTAGTTTTGTAATAAAATCTGCTGATATATGACTCCATGGCTTTTCAGGTATTGAATTTGGCATTAGCTTTCCTGCAGGTGCTTGTGTATGATTTTTATTTCGTTGGCACGCATCACATCCTTCTACATATCGCTTCACCTCTCTGCTCACTCCTGGCCACCAGAAATTTCTGGTTACCAACTCTGTGGTCTTCCACTGTCCTCCATGTCCCCCCACAGGCATGTCATGATGCAGTCTGATTATCTCTGCTCTCAATTTCTCGTCCTTAGGTACGTATACCTTTCCTTCTTTTAACATCAACCCCTTGTGTTCTTGCTACTCCTCATCTCTCAACACTTTAACTCCGGCTCGTTTCATCTCTTCTACTGCCTTAACGACTTCATCATCCTTTGCTTCACTCCTCCTTATTCTGTCCAGGATATCTACTCCGTCTATTACCACTTCAGACACCTCTGCCGCTCGGGTCTCTAACCATTCTCTTTTCACCAACATTTGTTCTTCGTTATCCCTTTCCACTCCTGTTTCCCAATCTGATCGTCTACTCAATCCGTCTGCCTTCCCCATTCTTCTTCCAGGTATATGCTTCAAAACAAAGTCAAATCTAGATAAATAGAGTGCCCATCTGGCTTGTTGTCTATTTAACTTCTGATTACTCATAAAGTATTCTAGATTTTTATGGTCCGACCAAATTTCAAACTTCCCCTTTGCACCTTCTAGGAAGTGCCTCCAGGCCTCTAAGCATTGAATTACCACCAACATCTCTTTGTCATGAATCTCGTAATTTCATTCCGTTTCATTTAGCGATTTTGAGATGTAGGCTACTGGTCTCCACTTATTGTCTTTGCATTTAATGGACAACACGCCTCCTGTTGCAAAATTGGAGGTGTCTGCTTCGACTCTGAATTCCTTGTCTAAGTCTGGTGCTACCAACAATGGTCTAGTTGTGAAGATCCCTTTTAATTGTTTGAATGCTTTCTGCTGGGCTTCCTCCTATTTCTACTTCTCATCCTTTCTTGTCAACATGTTCAAAGGCTTTGCAAGTGTTGCAAAGTTTTTAATAAACCACCTATAATAATTGGCAAGTCCCAAGAACTTTCTGACATCCCTGACCGTTCTTGGTGTTGGCTAGTCCAATACTCCTACCACTTTATCCTCCTCCATCTCAATTTTCCCTTGACCCATTACTACTCCCAGAAAATTTACTTTGTTTTTTTTCCATGAACACTTTTCTGGTTTCACATACAAGTCATTTTCTTCTAACTGCTTCAATACTTCCGCCACTATTTCGTCATGCCCTTCTTTACCGTCTGTGCCTACCAGCATATCATTTACAAAGACTGCCACCTTTCCTTCATTAATAAGATCTCTCATGATCTCGTTCATCATCCCCTGAAATGTTGCTAGTGAGTTCGTTATCCCAAAGAACATCACCACTGGTTCAAAAGACCCCACATGTGTAGTGAAGGCCACCTTCCACTCATCTCCCTCCTTAATGCACACATTATTGTAATCCCATCGTAAATCCATCTTAGTGAACAATTTCTTGTTTCCCATTGAGTCTACTAAGTCGGTAATCAATGGCAACGGGTAATTATTTTTCACCTATTGGGAGATAGCAAAGTGGTAGATCCTCTGTAACCTTGAGAATTGAAAAAATGAACAGACAGATGGAACGTGCATGGACGATGAAGACAAGTTGAATATGTTTATGATGCTGGAGGGAAAAAGATAAGCCAAGGATTGGAAGATGCAGATCAGGAGTTCACATGTAAAATACCTGGGTCATCTTGAGCACGTAACAGAGTGGCACGAACGCACGGTGGGTTAGGTTAGGTTAGGGGTTAGGGGTTAGGTTAGGTTAGGTTAGGTTAGGGGTTAGGTTAGGTTAGGTTAGGTTAGGTTAGGGGTTAGGTTAGG